>ENA-OZAB01000143-OZAB01000143.1-human-gut-metagenome-genome-assembly--contig:-NODE-143-length-50518-cov-12.417712_pt1 | contig 50518 bp, 36 predicted proteins | sample MGYA00243297_ERZ653491 | MGnify/ENA primary metagenome ERZ653491 (study PRJEB26926, sample SAMN06165154) | human gut metagenome | biome: ENVO:00009003; feature: ENVO:2100002; material: ENVO:00002003... | reverse complement strand
ACGAGATCATGCCTAGTCTCGTGGGCTCGGAGATGTGTATAAGAGACAGCACTTAAATGTGCTATAATTAATGATAGATTTTGGATATTTGGGAGGATACTATTTATGGGAGAAATCAAAATTACAACGGGAAGCAGCTTTGAGGGATATGAAGTAGTAGAGTATTTGGGATTTGTGAACGGGCAGATTGCATTGAGTTCTAATTTTTTCAAAGATTTATCTTCCAATCTTGCAGAGTGGACAGCACAGGAAAGTACAGCTTTTACAAATAAGTTAGAGAACGCAAGTGAGAATGCTTTAGAGAACCTGGTGAAGGTAGCGGAAAAACGGGGAGCAAATGCACTTCTTGGAGTAGAGCTTAATTATACAGGATTTTCCAATAATGCAATTGGAACTGTTGCATCTGGTACAGCAGTGGTAATCCGCAAGAAGGAAAATATACATAAAGTTGTAACATCAAAGATTTATGTTAGTAATTATTATAATATGCTTATGCCAAGACCAGTTGAGGTCACCTTGGTAGGAGAAGATAACGTGGTGAAGATTGCACCGGTATTTTATAATTACAACCAGGATGAAATCAAGGCAGTGCGGTGTGATGTGGAGCTTACGAATTTTTATGAGGAGAAGCTCCTGCTTCAGGGTATCGACTTTGTTTTTGAGAAAAACAACATAACAAAATTACAGGCGGATTTTGTGGAATGCAAGCTGCCAATGAAGGACATCCCACTGATTAAGGATGTTAAGGTATATGTTAAAAAATATGTAACGTCAAAGGGTGTATTTGCTCCGGATGCAGACCCGATTGATATAACACTTTCCAAACGGGCATTTGAAGGCTTGAAGGAGAAGCGTGGTAAAGATGCTGTGGAGCGGTACAAATCAGATGGAACCACATGGCTGTGTAATTGTGGTTATATCAATGCGGCAGGTGATGAGGAATGTGCAATTTGTGGCAGAAAAGAAGATGATTTGAAGGTTAATGTTGGATTTAATTATGAGGAAATGTGTGACCGGATGAAGGGGCTTCCGAATGTTTCAGCCATGAAAGATGTGCTTATGACTTATATCAAGCAGGGCTCCATTGATGCGAAGTACCGTATGGAATTATTAGAGATTATGGAGTCCGGTTTACAGTATGAAAAGACGAGAGGCGATATGACAGATACCGTATTAGAGAAGGTGCTGAAGGTATTTGAAAACTGATATTTGTTTTATATCTGTTGAAGAATCCGTTTTTTAAGATGTATAATGGGGAACAGATGCAGAAGGTGACTGAAATGGGGTTCAGTCACTTTCCTTGTGTACAGGAGGAATGCGGATGTTTAGTCAATTGATTGCACTGCTGTACCGGTATGGATACCATCTGTTGGATGAGGAGAAAAACGGAGTATTCATTCGGGAAACAGAGAGGCAGACATACATTGTCACAATTGGTAAAGCTGGTGCCGGACTGCAGGCAGAGATTTATGAAAGGCTTCAAAAACAGGTAGAATTTCTTGCAGTTACCAGATATCAGAAACCGGTGTTGACATTACATTTACTTGTAACAGAAGATGGAATGTTTGATGACCAGGTAATGAGTATGGTAGATTCTCTGACGAATCTGTGGTTGATAGCAGGGGACACAGGTAGAATCTATATTTTTGAAAACCAGCTTCAGAATTTTGATGGTCTGTATGAATATTTAAGTGATGGTCTGCGGGATGCCGAAAAGACCGGAAAGAAAGCTTCATTTACAATTACACCGGTAAATATGGTGATTGTTGGTTTGAATATACTTGTTTTTCTAGGCATTATTATCCTTAATAAAGGATATTTTGCAGTATATGATACGGAGATTATGCTGCAGATGGGGGCGATGAGCTATGATACGGTGATGGCGGGAGGATGGTACCGGCTTGTCACATCACTGTTTCTTCATTTTGGATTGTCCCATCTGATTAACAATATGGTGTTGTTAATCTATGTTGGCTGTGAATTAGAGAGCAGAATTGGCAGTGTCAGATATTTGGTTCTATATCTGTTATCGGGGATAGCTGGAAATGTGGTGTCGCTGGTTGTCACATATTTGTTAACATTTGTCTTTCCATATTACTCTTATGAAAATATTTATGTGGTCAGTGCGGGTGCTTCCGGTGCCATATTTGGTGTGATTGGTGCATTGTTTGTGGTACTTTTGAAAAATCATACAAAAACGGAAAATTTAACACCCCAAAGACTGCTGTTTTTGGTAATAATTACCATATACTGTGGCTTGACAAGTGAAGGCGTTGACAATGCTGCACATATAGGGGGCTTATTTGGTGGAATAATTGGAGGATTTTTATTGTCAAAGATTTCGCAATATGGTAAACTAGAATAAGTGAGATTTATGAGGTGAAGTTTGTGAGTACGGGAATTAGCATATCCAGCATTAATCGCATAAAAGAATTGGCAGAAGAAAAAAAGTATGCTGAGGCATTGGAAATTTTGGATACCCAGAACTTAGACAAGTCTATTAATCCACAATTCCTACGAATCAGTGGTGAAATTTTCAGGGAAAATAAGAGGTATTATGACAGCAGGAAAATACTTCTGAAAGCCCACCAGATGTCTCCCCAGGGAAATCGTATCATTTTTGAACTGATTCAGTTATATTTGGAGCTTGGTTATTTTACCAAAGCGCAGAAATATTACGAACAGTATGAATTTTATTCCAGTCCCGAAGACACACAAAAGGATTATGTTGAGTATGTCATGAAAAAGGCACTGGGTTCTGATGTGAAGGAGCTTGCTTCCATTTTGATTCCGATATTGGAGCAGATGCCGGAGGACAAATGGAATTTTGAAGCGGTTTTGCTGTATGATAAAATGGGGCGGAAGGACAAGGCTCTGGAAGAAAGCCGCTATATTCTTGAAAATTTTAAGGAGTCTGTATATGTTCAGCCAGTTATTGATTATATAGATGACAAGCTGGACGTAGACAAGTATTTTTATACTTATCCGAAAGAGGAACAGCAGGAAGATACAGACTTGTTTGGTGATTTAATAGAACAGGAAGAGAAGCTTTTAGAAGCCGATTATTTGAGAATGTATCCGCCGGAAGCCAGAATTATGGTTGAGGCAGAAGATAAGGATGCTGTTGAGGCGAAGCCTGTAAAGGAAAAGAAAGAAAAGAAGGTAAAAAGGAAAAGCAGGAAAGCAAAAGAAGCAGAGCCTTTAGAGGCAGAGAACCTGCAGGCAGATACTCAGGAGAGTAACCCGGAAAAGAACAGCTTAGACGGTGAGTCTTCTCCGGAAAACCAGCCGGCACAGGCTGAGGTCAATGCAACAGACCAGTCAGTGGAGCAGGAAAAGGCTGATTCACAGGAGAATCAGGATGAGAAGTCTTTAAGGGAAAAACAAATCAGGGAAGAACGGGAAGCTGCATTAGAGAAGCTGCTTTCAAAAAAAATAGATACCGATAAGATTAAAGAATCTGCCAAGCAGGTGGCGAAGGCTGTGAAGGATATAGATACAGCTAAGGCGAGAAGCCAGGTGAAGTCTGTTGCGGAATCCGTGAAGGACAATGTGAAAAAGGCTACCGATGTTCTGGGCGAAGCAGTTGGAACAAAGCAGACGGCTGATGAACCAAATCCGGAGAAAGGTAAAGCAGATACCGGAGGAGATGAGCAGATTGTTGATGGAATTATTGAAAGTGTTTTAGAACCGCCTAAGAAGGTGATTGGACAGGTTGTCACGAATGAGGAATTGGACGCGCTGATTCCGGATTCGCTGGAGGCAATGTCTGAGGAAGAGATTGCCGATATAGAAGCAAGAAGAGAAGAGGAAGAGAGACTTGAGCTGGAAGCTCTGGAAGCGGCTCTTCAGCTGGAGGAAAAGAAAAAATCAAGAGGCAGACAGAATGCGGAGGCAGATAAGCTGCCGGATTCAGAAACGAAGCCGGACGATGTGGAACAGGATTCCCGGAGTGATGCTGACGGTGATATGGATGAAGCTGAGAGAGAGGAACATTTTAAGGAAGCAGAATCTTATTCCGAATTGAAAGAAAAGTTCCTTGCCGAGTTTAATCAGGATGAAGAACAGCCGCTTGATTCATTAGGATTTATTTCTGTTGTACATTCTGATATTGATGAAGTAATGGAAGAACAGATTCCGGATGCTGCAGGAATGCTCCGGCAGATGATTGATAATAAGGAGTATTATGCAGGAGAGGACTCTACCGGCTTTGAATCCCAATCAAGTTATCAGGAGCATGGATTTGAAGTGGAGGATTACGATTTTGACGCATTCCGGACAGAGAACACCGGTCAGTTAGTGGAAGATAACAGCAGCACTGGATTGAGCAGCGAGGTTCAATCACCTGTGGTGGAAGTGATTTATGCACAGGAACAGATTGTTGATTTTGATGAAATGGTTCCCCGGGAGGAGAATTTTATAGCAGAGGATGAAATATCCGATAAAGCTGCTTTTGAAAATACAGTTTCCAAAAATCAGGCAGATGTTGATTTATATGGAGAACAGGATGTTTCAGAAACAATATTTGTTGATGAAGAGGTTAGTCCGGGTGAAGAGATTGCGGCAGGTGAAGAAATAGAGGATATAGCCGGCCAGGCGGTGACAGAGGAGTCTGTGATTCAGGAAAAACCAGAGACAATTTCGAGAAGGGAAGAAATGAGGGTTAAGATACTTTTGTCAGATAGCATGGTTAAGATGTTATTAGATTTGAAAGAAAGTAGATGATAGGTTATGGGGATTCAGCTAAAAAACAGTGGTGGCGGAGATTCTAAAAGGGGTAATCTCCGTGGTCAGAATAATGGTGCATTTGGATTTGGAGATATTGAAGAAACACCGCAGATGAGAGAAATGCGGATGAAGCGCGAAGCAAATGCGGCGGCTGCCAAAGAGGAACTGGCAAAAAAACAGGAAGAACAAAGGCAGAAAGCGCTTGCCTTTGAACAGATGGAGGCAGCAAAAAGACAAAGGGAACAAAAGAAAAGAGAAGAGGAAGAAATCAGAAATAATCCGCAGCTTGCGGCAGAGAGAGAAAGAAGGCTGGCACAGGCGAAGGCGGAGGAGGAACAAAGAGCCAGATTTAAGGCAGAAGAAGAAGCTAAGATTGAGGCAGAAAGGCGGGTGCAGGAAAAAAAGATGGATCAAACAGAGGCATTAATTGCAGCAATCAGAGCGCAAGTAGAAAAAGAAAAGGCAGCAAAAGAAGAGGCAAATAAGCAGGCGGAGATGAAGGCAACGGCTTCCAATAAGTCGTCATCAGGAGGAAATTCCAAGCCGCAATTCCGTACTATTTCGCCGGAAGAGATGGCAAAATTAGAGGAAAAGAAACGTTTGAAGGCAGCAGGAATACAGCCTGAAAAAGAGGAGCCAGCCTCAAACAATACCCCAAAGCAGAATATGGCAGGTATATCAGGCGGAGTGACCGGAGGTATTTCCGGAGGACTTGGAGGTCTGGGAAATGGTCCTACATTAACCAATCCAAAAGGCGATGGACCGACCTTGTCGAATCTGAATGCCGGTCAGGAGAGCCTCAATGGAACTGGCTTAAAGGGTGGAGGTCTTGGCATTGATATAACAGCCTCCGTATTGCCGGAGCATAAACAAGCTGAAACCAAGGCGGAGGAAAATACAGTGGCGCTTAGCGTCGATGAAATTAATGCTGCTGTAGAAAAATCCAAAGAGCAGCCAAAGACTGTGCCGGTGCAGGATAAACCGAATCAGCCAAAGCCGCATACACCAACGCAGGTTGTTGGAGGTTCCAGTACAATTATTGTTGATGATGGAAGCGCAGCATGGGGCGGACATCAGGAGACGGTATCAGAGCAAAAAGAGAGTGTGGGTTGGGTAGAATCCGGGGAAGAGCCACAACATGTTCAGTCAAAGGAGCCAAAGCCAGCAGACTCTTTTGTAGATGATAATGGAGATATTATTAGTGTTGTGCCTGTTCGTCAGAGACCGGTAGAGTCCAACGATGTACAGAGTGCATATAATATTGATTTTGATGATGATGACGATGATGACTTCATGTCATTTGGAACTGTAGATACGACAGAGCAGAAAGCAGCAGAAGAAGCAAGACAGAAAGCTGAGGAAGAAGCAAGACGTAAGGCGGAAGAGGAAGCAAGACAGAAAGCTGAGGAAGAAGCAAGACGTAAGGCAGAAGAAGAGGCAAAACGGAAAGCCGAAGAAGAGGCGAGACGGAAAGCCGAGGAAGAAGCAAGACGGAAAGCGGAAGATGAAGCAAGACGGAGAGCTGAGGAAGAAGCAAGACGGAAGGCAGAAGAGGAAGCAAGACGGAAGGCTGAAGAAGAGGCAAGACGAAAGGCTGAGGAAGAGGCAAGACGGAAAGCTGAGGAAGAAGCAAGACGGAAGGCGGAAGAAGAAGCAAGACGGAAAGCCGAAGAAGAGGCAAGACGGAAAGCCGAAGAGGAAGCAAGACGGAAAGCTGAGGAAGAAGCGAGACGGAAAGCCGAGGAAGAGGCAAGACGGAAAGCCGAGGAAGAAGCAAGACGTAAGGCAGAAGAAGAAGCGAGACGGAAAGCCGAGGAAGAAGCAAGACGGAAGGCTGAGGAAGAGGCAAGACGGAAAGCCGAGGAAGAAGCAAGACGTAAGGCTGAAGAGGAAGCAAGACGGAAAGCGGAAGAAGAAGCGAGACGGAAAGCTGAAGAGGAAGCACTGAAATATAAGCAGCTTGCCGAAGAGGCAGCCCGGAAAGCAGCTGAAGCTGAGAAAGCGCTTGAGGCAGCTAAGACCGGTTCTGCAGGTGCAAATAATGCCAGTGATGATTTTGCATTACCTGTTGGGGCAGAACAGTTTTTGGGTAAATATCTTTCTGTTGGTGCGATTAGTGACCAGATAGTACGTACTATGAAATATATTAGCGAGAATCCATCAGAGCCTAGAAATGTTGTAATCCTTGGACAGTATGGATTTGGAACTACAGCGATTGCAGAGGATTTTGCAAGAAGCTTTTATGCAATGGGTATCTGTAAGACAAAGACGATTGCCAAAATTAAAGCGGGCGCCTTAAACAGAGCTAATATTAGTGATGCGATTGCTAAATTGCAGGGCGGTTGTCTTGTGGTAGAAAATGCGGGAGTCATTTCTCCGGAAAAATTGGATGAGATTTACCAGATTGTAAGCAATCCAAGTAATGATGTGGTTGTTATTATGACCGGACAAATCCAGACATTGTCTAAGCTTTTTAAAGATAATGTTGTGATTTCATCCCAGTTTAAGCATTTAATCCAGGTACACAGAATTACAGATATGGATGTATTTTCTATAGCAAAGAACCATGCAGTACAGCAGGGATATCCGTGCGAGCCTGGTGCTGAGAACAATCTCCGCAGAAGAATGCAGGAGGTAGAGAGCGGTAATCTTGACAGAGTTTTGAAAATTGTAGATAATGCAGTCTCAAAGGCACACAATCGTGAGATGACCTCAGGAGAGCAGGAGCACCATCTGGTATCCTCTGATTTTGAGTAAATTTTAATAGATGCAGATGTAAAGAGAGGGAAAGTAGATGTTTATTTTCGACAATCCCTCTCTTAATTTTATGTAAAAAAATGAATTTTTGTACATGTCAAAAGGAAAAAGACACATAAACTGCATGGAATATTAAAAATATTAAGGTAAAATGTAGAAAATACAAAAAAAGTATTTGTTTTTTTCTCATTTTTTGATACTATATAGTTGATTCAGTTTGAGATTTAACTTTAGATGATATAGATTAACGGAGGACAAAGCATTATGTTTGATATGGATATTGGAATTGACCTTGGAACAGCCAATGTTTTAGTATATGTAAAGGGTAAAGGAATTGTTATTAACCAGCCATCGGTGGTAGCATTTGAGAAAAAGACAAAAAAGCTTATAGCAATTGGAAATAAAGCAAAGCTGATGATGGGAAAGGAGCCGGCTAATATCGAAATAATCCGGCCGCTGAAACAAGGGGTAATTTCTGATTATACCGTTACGGAGAGAATGCTGAAGGCCTTTATTGAAACAGCAATGCAGAAGAAAAGAATGCTGAGCAGACCGCGAATCTGTGTATGTGTTCCCAGTGGCGTAACGGAGTTGGAGAAGCGCGGTGTGGAGGATGCGGTATACAGAGCAGGTGCGAAGCATGTAGATATTATGGAAGAGCCAATTGCAGCAGCAATTGGAAGCGATATTGATATATCCCTTCCGAGAGGAAATATGATTGTGGATATAGGCGGGGGGACAACAGATGTTGCGGTAATCTCCCTTGGCGGTATTGTGGAGAGTAATTCCCTGAAGCTGGCAGGTGACGACTATAATGAAGCAATGATTAAATATATCCGCCGCACTTATAATTTGTTGATTGGAGAACCTACAGCAGAGAAGATTAAGATAGCAATTGGTACTGTATATCCAAGAGAAGAGCCGGTGACAATGGAAGTGAAGGGAAGAGATTTGGTGACTGGTTTTCCAGCCAGAATTATTGTGTCCTCTGAGGAAACCATTGAAGCCTTTGCGGAGGTGACAGCCCAGATTCTGGATACCATTCACAACGTGCTGGAGATTTCACCGCCGGAGCTGATTGCCGACATTGCAGAGCATGGGATTGTGTTAAGCGGTGGAGGAAGCATGATTTATGGATTAGATAAGCTGGTGGAGGAAAGCACGGGCATCCGTGCCTATGTAGCGCCAACTGCACTGGAGGCGGTGGTTGTTGGAGCTGGCAAATCTGTAAATTTTGTGAATAAATAGTTAATAGTATGAAATGAAAAGCGCCGATTGGAATCATATTACATGGTGAGTTGGCGCTTTCTTTATGTTGCCATGCATGTGAGAAAAAAGGTTTGGTGGACATTTTTTTGAGTTGCCAGGCATAGGAGAAAAAGGTTCGGCGAACCTTTTTTAAGTATAGACGGAGCCGGCAGAGAGGAGGAAATGGTATGGGATTTTTACCTGTGACCCGGCAGGAAATGCTGGATTTAGGATGGGACAGACCGGATTTTGTATATGTAATAGGGGATGCATATGTGGACCATTCTTCGTTTGGACATGCTATTATCAGCCGTATTTTGGAAGCCAATGGATATCGGGTTGCCATTATATCCCAGCCCGACTGGAAAGAGGCTTCCAGTATTACGATTTTTGGAAAACCCCGGCTTGGTTTCATTGTGACTGCAGGGAATATGGATTCTATGGTAAATCACTATACCGTGTCAAAAAAGAGAAGAAAAGAGGACGCATATACACCCGGCGGCAGGAGTGGAAAGAGACCGGATTATGCAACCATTGTCTATTGCAATCTGATAAAAAGAACTTATAAGGAGTGTCCCGTTATTATTGGAGGAATTGAGGCAAGCTTAAGGCGGCTGGCGCATTATGACTACTGGTCCGATAAATTAAAACGCTCTATTCTGCTGGACTCTGGTGCAGATTTACTGATTTATGGCATGGGAGAGCATGCGATTGTGGAGATGGCAGATGCGTTAAACAGCGGTCTTTCCATAGAAGATGTTACATTTATACCGGGAACCGTTTATAAGACCAGGGATATTGAATCTGTCTATGACGGAATTATGCTGCCGGATTTTGCCTCCATGCAAAAGGATAAATTGGAATATGCAAAAAGCTTTGCTGTCCAGTACCGCAATACAGATTCCTTTCAGGCAAAACCATTGATTGAGCAATATGGGGAAAAGCGCTACATTGTACAAAATCCGCCCTCCAGACCGCTGACCACCCAGGAAATGGATGATGTTTACGAGCTTCCGTATATGCGAAGCTATCATCCATCATATGAGGCAGAGGGGGGAGTTCCGGCTCTTTCGGAGATTAAATTTTCCCTTACCAGCAACCGGGGCTGTTTCGGAGGCTGCAGTTTTTGCGCCCTTACCTTTCATCAGGGAAGGATTGTTCAGTGCCGGAGTCATGAATCGCTGCTTCGGGAAGCGGAGCTCATGACAAGGGATAAGGATTTTAAAGGCTATATTCATGATGTGGGTGGACCTACCGCTAATTTCCGGGCACCGGCATGTAAAAAGCAGATGACCAGGGGCGTGTGTTCCAATAAACAGTGCCTGTTTCCACAGCCTTGTAAAAATCTGGTGGCAGACCATTCGGATTACATCGCATTGCTTCGGAAGCTTCGTCAGATTCCAGGAGTGAAAAAGGTATTTATACGCTCCGGTATCCGGTTTGATTATGTGATGGCGGATTCCAGGGATGATTTTTTGAAGGAGCTTTGCCAGTATCATATCAGCGGACAGCTTCGTGTTGCACCGGAGCATGTGGCGGATGCGGTTTTGGACAAAATGGGAAAACCCCGGAATGCTGTTTACACCCGGTTTGTTGAAAAGTTTGACAAAATGAATGAAAAACTGGGAAAGGAGCAGTATTTAGTGCCATATCTGATGTCCTCCCATCCGGGCTCCGGGCTGAGAGAAGCGGTTACGCTGGCAGAGTATATCAGAGATTTGGGGTATATGCCGGAGCAGGTACAGGATTTTTACCCGACTCCGTCTACCATGTCTACCTGCATGTATTATACCGGGGTAGACCCCGGAACCATGGAGCCGGTGTATGTACCCCGGTCACCCCATGAAAAGGCGATGCAGAGGGCATTGATTCAGTACCGCAGACCGGAAAATTATGATTTGGTTAAGGAAGCACTGATAAAGACAGGGCACCAGAATCTGATAGGATTTGATAAAAAATGCCTGATACCGCCAAGAAAAATGAAACCAGTTACAGAAACGAAAAAGCAATATGGCAGGAAAAAGGATAAAAAAAATAAATATTATAAGAAAAAATAGTAATAATTTTCAATTTGTGCAAATGGATAATTAGTTGCAACTTTAAAAAATATATGCTATCATGTTAGCAGATTGCGTGATGAGTGAAACATTGGTATACCACCATTCTTTATGCTGTTTCATGTCTGTCCGCAAAAATTATAAACGGAGGATGTTTCATTATGTCAAAAAAAGTTGTTTTAGCTGGCGCTTGCCGTACAGCAATCGGAACTATGGGCGGAGGATTAAGCACAACTCCAGCTCCGGTATTGGGTTCTATCGTTATCAAAGAAGCTTTAAACAGAGCTGGTGTTCCTGCTGACCAGGTAGACCACGTATATATGGGTTGTGTAATCCAGGCAGGTCTTGGCCAGAACGTAGCACGTCAGGCTTCTATCAAGGCTGGTTTACCAATCGAGACTCCTGCAGTTACCGTTAACGTTGTTTGTGGCTCAGGTCTGAACTGTGTTAATATGGCAGCACAGATGATTCAGGCAGGCGATGCAGATATCGTTGTAGCAGGTGGTATGGAGAACATGTCTATGGCTCCTTATGCATTAAAGCAGGCTCGTTTCGGATATAGAATGGGTAACAATACTATGGTGGATACCATGGTAAATGATGCATTATGGGATGCATTCAATGATTATCATATGGGTATCACAGCAGAGAATGTATGTGAGAAGTATGGTATTACAAGAGAAGAATTAGATGCATTTGCAGCAAAGTCTCAGCAGAAGGCAGCAGCAGCAGTTGAGTCTGGTGCATTTAAGGATGAGATTGTTCCTGTAGAGGTTCAGCAGAAGAAGCAGACTGTTATTATTGACACAGATGAGGGTCCTCGTCCTGGTACAACAGCTGAGAGCATTGCTAAGCTTCGTCCTGCATTTAAGAAGGATGGTATTGTTACAGCAGCAAACTCTTCCGGTATCAATGACGGTGCAGCAGCAATCGTTGTTATGAGCGAGGAGAAGGCTAAGGAGTTAGGTGTTAAGCCTATGGCTACATTTGTTGCCGGAGCATTAGGCGGTGTTGACCCATCTATCATGGGTGTTGGTCCTGTAGCTGCTACGAAGAAGGTTATGGCTAAGACAGGTTATAAGATTGAAGATTTCGATATTATCGAGGCAAACGAGGCATTTGCAGCACAGTCAATCGCAGTTCAGAGAGACCTTGGATTTACTGATGAGCAGTTGAATCCAAATGGCGGTGCAATTGCACTTGGACATCCTGTTGGAGCTTCCGGATGCCGTATCCTTGTTACTCTGTTACATGAGATGGAGAAGAAGGACGCTAAGAAGGGTCTTGCTACTCTTTGTATCGGTGGTGGTATGGGCTGTTCTACTATCGTTGAGAGAGACTAGTGCAGAGTGATTTTATAATAAGGAGAGTAGGATATGGAGTTTATCACATATGAGCAGGACGGATTTGTTGGAGTTATCACCATTAACCGTCCAAAGGCGTTAAATGCTTTAAACAGTCAGGTGTTGGATGAGTTAGATGCGGCGTTGGATGCAGTTGATTTAGATACAACAAGAGCATTGATTTTGACAGGCGCAGGGGACAAGTCCTTTGTTGCCGGTGCGGATATCGGAGAGATGTCTACCCTTACCAAAGCGGAAGGGGAAGCCTTCGGCAAGAAGGGAAATGATGTATTCCGTAAGTTAGAGACATTTCCACTTCCGGTTATTGCAGCCGTTAACGGATTTGCATTAGGCGGCGGATGTGAGATTTCCATGAGCTGTGATATCAGAATCTGTTCTGAAAATGCAGTATTTGGCCAGCCGGAGGTTGGTCTTGGTATTACACCTGGATTTGGTGGAACCCAGAGACTGGCACGTCTTGTAGGCGCTGGTATGGCAAAGCAGATGATTTATACAGCCCGCAATATTAAGGCGGACGAAGCATACCGTATTGGTCTTGTCAATGCAGTATATCCATTAGAAGAGTTAATGCCGGCGGCAAAGAAGATGGCGGCAGGCATTGCAGCACAGGCTCCTATTGCTGTCCGCAACTGCAAGAAGGCAATTAACGAAGGCTTGCAGGTTGATATGGACCAGGCAATCGTAATCGAAGAGAAATTATTCGGCGACTGCTTTGAGACGGAAGACCAGAAGGCGGGAATGGGCAATTTCTTAGAGAAGGATAAGGAAAAGAAATTAAAGGTTGTACCGTTCCAGAATAAGTAATCATGAATAAGGTTTTATCACATTTAGGGTGGTCATTTGACCATCCTATATGTGTGAAATAAGGATAGCAGTTTGAACGAAACGTAAATGAATTCAAACGGTATATTCAAAAATAATATTTTAGGAGGATATGAAAATGAAAGTTGGCGTTATTGGTGCAGGAACCATGGGTCAGGGTATTGCTAAGGCATTCGCTCAGGTTGAAGGATATGAAGTAGCACTTTGTGACATCAAGCAGGAGTGGGCTGAAGGCGGCAAGGACAAGATTGCAAAGGGTTATGCAAGACTTGTGGAAAAAGGAAAAATGACACAGGAGAAGGTAGATGGAATCCTTAACAGTATTACTCCTGGTCTTAAGGAAGACCTTTGTGCAGATTGTGATTTGATTGTTGAGGCAGCATTCGAGGATATGAATGTTAAGAAGACAACATTTGCTGAGTTAGATAAGATTGCTAAGCCAGAGTGTATTTTTGCTTCCAATACATCAAGCCTTTCTATTACCGAGATTGGTAACGGTCTTACACGTCCTATGATTGGTATGCATTTCTTTAATCCGGCAGACCGTATGAAATTAGTAGAGGTAATTGCTGGTGTGAATACACCGGACGAGACAGTTTCAGAGATTGTTAAGATTTCCGAAGAGATTGGCAAGACACCTGTACAGGTAAATGAAGCTGCTGGTTTCGTTGTTAACCGTATCTTAATTCCTATGATTAATGAAGCAGCATTCATCAAGATGGAGGGTGTTTCTGATATCGCTGGTATTGATTCTGCTATGAAGCTTGGTGCAAATCATCCAATGGGACCGCTTGAGTTAGGTGATTTTGTTGGATTGGATATTTGTCTTGCAATCATGGATGTTCTTTACAATGAGACTGGAGACAGCAAATACCGTGCTTGTCCATTGCTTCGTAAGATGGTTCGTGGTGGCAATCTTGGTGTTAAGAGCGGCAAGGGATTCTATATTTACAATGCTGACCGCACAAAGACACCAATCGATGCTCAGTAAATAAAAAAGACACTAAATTCGCAACTGCATTGCTCATTAGTGTTCATTGGGAAACACTAAATTTGCAACAGCGTTGCTCATTAAGTGTTCAATATAGGAGGAAATTAAAAATGGATTTCACTTTAAGTAAGAAACATGAAATGGCGCAGACTCTTTTTAAAGAATTTGCTGAAAATGAAGTAAAGCCACTTGCCCAGGAAATCGATGAACAGCACAGATTTCCGAGAGAGACAGTAGAGAAGATGGCAAAGGCAGGCTTTTTGGGAATTCCTGTACCAAAGGAGTTTGGTGGACAGGGCTGTGACCCTTTGACATATGTTATGTGTGTGGAGGAGTTATCTAAGGTTTGCGGTACGACAGGAGTTATCGTATCTGCACATACCTCTCTTTGTGTAGACCCAATCCAGACATATGGTACACCGGAGCAGAAGGCAAAATATATTCCGGATTTAGCTTCCGGTAAGAAGTTAGGTGCTTTTGGTCTGACAGAGCCAGGTGCCGGTACTGATGCACAGGGACAGCAGACAAAGGCTGTATTAGACGGTGACGAGTGGGTATTAAATGGCTCTAAGTGCTTTATTACCAATGGTAAAGAGGCTGATGTTTATATCGTAATCGCTGTAACAGGCAAGGTTGAAAAGCGCGGACGTATGCAGAAGGAGATTTCTGCATTTATCGTGGAGAAGGGTACACCAGGATTTACCTTCGGTACGAAGGAGAATAAGATGGGTATCTGCGGTTCTTCTACATACGAGTTAATCTTTACAGACTGCCGTATTCCTAAGGAGAACTTATTAGGCGCTAAGGGTAAGGGATTTGGTATCGCCATGCATACATTGGATGGTGGACGTATCGGTATTGCTGCCCAGGCTCTTGGTATTGCAGAGGGTGCTTTGGAGACAACCATCAACTATGTAAAGGAAAGAAAGCAGTTCGGACGTTCCATTGCCCAGTTCCAGAATACACAGTTCCAGTTAGCAGATATGGCTACAAAGGTAGAGGCTGCCAAGTTATTAGTATATAAGGCTGCCATGAAGAAGGGTGAGTACCAGAATGGTGCAAAGGTTTCTTATTCTGTAGAGGCTGCTATGGCTAAGTTATATGCTGCAGAGGTTGCTATGGAAGTGACAACCAAGGCAGTTCAGTTACACGGTGGATATGGTTACATTAAAGAGTACGACGTTGAGCGTATGATGCGTGATGCTAAAATCACAGAGATTTACGAAGGAACTTCAGAAGTTCAGCGTATGGTTATCTCTGCAAACATTTTAAAATAGGAGGTAATTAACGTGAAGATTGTTGTTTGTGTAAAACAGGTACCTGATACAAAGGGTGGAGTAAAGTTTAATCCGGATGGAACATTGGATAGAGGTGCAATGCTTACAATCATGAACCCAGATGACAAGGCTGGTCTTGAGGCTGCACTTACAATCAAAGACCAGTATGATGATGTAGAAGTTACAGTGGTTACCATGGGTCTTCCTAAGGCTGAGGAGGTTCTCCGTGAGGCTATGGCTATGGGCGCTGACAAAGGTATTCTTGTTACCGACAGAGTATTAGGTGGTGCGGATACCTGGGCTACTTCTACTACCCTTGCCGGTGCATTGAGAAATATTGATTACGATTTGATTATTACAGGACGTCAGGCTATTGATGGTGATACTGCACAGGTTGGACCACAGATTGCCGAGCATTTAGGACTTCCGGTTATCTCTTATGCACAGGATATCAAAATTGATGGAGACAGTGTAGTTGTTAAACGTCAGTATGATGATGGTTATCATATGGTTAAGGTGCAGATGCCTTGTTTAATCACAGCATTAGCTGAGTTAAATGAGCCACGTTACATGACACCAGGTGGAATTTTCGATGCATATGATGCAGAGATTACAACCTGGGGAAGAGCAGACCTTAAGGATGTTGACGATTCAAACTTAGGTTTAAATGGTTCCCCAACAAAGATTGCGAAGGCTTCCGATAAGGTTCGCAAGGGTGCTGGTGAGAAGGTTGTTCCGGATTCTCCAGAAGATGCAGCTAAGTTAATCGTTGACAAGTTATTGTCAAAGCACATTATCTAATAAAGAGGTGAATGAAATGGGTGCAATGAGCGCAGAACAATTAGAGCAGTACAAAGGCGTATTTGTCTTTGCACAGCAGGTAGATAATAAGTTAAGCAGCATTTCCTTTGAGTTAATCGGAGAGGGAAAGAGACTTGCTGAGAAATTAAATGAAAAGGTGACAGCAGTATTAGTAGGTTCTGATGTTGCAGGTCTTGTTGATGAGTTGGCAGAGTATGGTGCTGACAGAGTGATTGTAGTAGATGACCCTGAATTAAAGGATTACAGAACAGAGCCATATGCACATGCACTTGCCTGTGTAATCAATGAGTATAAGCCGGAAATTATGTTAGTTGGTGCTACAGCAATCGGCCGTGATTTAGGTCCTACTGTATCTGCAAGAGTAGCAACTGGTCTTACCGCTGACTGTACATTGCTTGAGATTGGTGATTTCCCAATCAATCCAATCCCTGGCAGAGAGCAGAAGCATAACCAGTTATTAATGACCCGTCCGGCATTTGGCGGTAACACAATCGCTACCATTGCATGTCCGGATAACCGTCCACAGATGGCAACGGTTCGTCCTGGTGTTATGCAGAAGCTTGAGAAGCAGGCTGGCGCTAAGGCGGAAGTAATCAATTACAATCCTGGATTTACTCCAAATAAGAAATATGTAGAGATTCTTGAAGTAGTTAAGGCTGTTTCAGATGTTAAGGATATCATGGATGCTAAGATTTTGGTATCCGGCGGTCGTGGAGTTGGAAGCAAAGAGAACTTTAAGCTTCTTGAGGATTTGGCAGAGGTGCTTGGCGGAACTGTCAGCTGTTCCCGTGCCGTAACTGATTCCGGCTGGTTACCAAAGGAGCTGCAGGTTGGACAGACCGGTAAGACCGTTCGTCCACAGGTATACTTTGCAATCGGCATTTCCGGTGCAATCCAGCACGTAGCCGGTATGGAAGAGTCTGACCTTATCATTGCAATCAACAAGGATGAGGATGCTCCAATCTTTGATGTGGCAGATTATGGTATTGTCGGTGATTTGAACAAGATTGTTCCACAGCTTACCGCAGCAATTAAGGCACAGGTGGCAAGTAAGTAATTAAATGTTATACTATGCCTTGGCAAAATGAAGCTATGTCCAAGTGGATACAAAGTGAAAACCCAGAGGTGGCGTCCTCTGGGTTTTCTTTAACATTGCCAGGCATATGAAAAAATGGTTCGGTGATTGGGAGGGGATATAAATGACACTGCCAGCATTATTGGGAATAATAATAATCTATGTTCTGATAAGCAGGGAAAGCAGGAACAAAGCGATAAAATGTAAAATCCGCTATGACCGTAAAACCAGTAAAATGGTATTTTGGACTGCGGTGATTTTGACGATAATAGTTGTTACCTCCTGTGTGCCTGTCCTGTTTGACCTTGTGGATGGCTGGGATGCCGAAACTGCAGTATTTGTCATGCTGTGTGGATGTGCAGGGATTCCGGCTGCAGTTGTTACCTGGCTTCTTTTTGCAGACAGCAGGCTTTATTTGAAACGGCTGCATAGCTATGGATATGTGGTTCCGGAAACCAGAAAACAAACGGGTGACAGGCTGGATTTGTTAGAGCGGGAGAGGGGATACACTGCTAATTTAGATGGGATAAGCAGGGAAAACGTGGCGTTGTCTGTCATTTGCCTTTTCGTGGCGGCAGGCACAGCGGTCAATGTTGGAATATTTTTTATACATAATATAGCTGTCCATAAAATGTACCTGCTTTTGATGGTGGTGCCAATTGGCTTGTGGCTTGGCGGAGCAGGATATTATTGGTGGCAGAGGAGAAGGAAGCGGTTCCGGGATGACGTGGAATTAGAGGATGGACGCAGGGTAAGAACCCATTTGATACCGGGAATGGTGGAGCTTTTAATCTGTCTCGGCTTTACCGTATTCTGGATAGTCTGCCTGCAGGAGATTGCAGAGTATATGGCATAGATTACTGCCATCCGTTTTCTGCAGGGTGTTGACTATGTGAAGGAAAATGGTTAATATAATACATAACTATAAAAAGGGAAAAGGAGAATCTATATGGATAAGTTTTTTAAGATTTCGGAACGTGGTTCCAGTGTAAAGATGGAAATCATAGGTGGTCTGACTACATTTTTTGCAATGGCTTACATTGTGTTTGTCAATCCAAACCAGGTTGCCGGTGAGGGCGCAAATGGATGGCTTGCAGGTGCGGCGGCAGAAGCGGGAATTGATGTGTCGGCACAGCTTGGACAGATTTGGAACTCTGTATTTATTGCCTCCATACTGGCTGCGGTTGTGGGTACGCTGTTAATGGCATTTCTTGCTGATATGCCTTTTGCCCAGGCATGTGGTATGGGATTAAATGCATTTTTCTGTACCAGCTTTGTGGCGGCGTCTGTATTCGGCGGGGTAGATGTAATTGAGGGTTATCACGCAGGTATGGTAATTATTTTCGTATCCGGTCTTGTATTTCTTGTATTATCTGTCACCGGAGCAAGAGAATATATTGCCAAAGCCATGCCTGAGTGCTTAAAGAAGGCAATTCCGGCAGGGATTGGTTTGTTTATTGCCATGATTGGTCTGAAAAATGCAGGTCTTATTCAGGCAAACCAGTATACCTTTGTACAGTTTGTGGATATTCATGGTGGTGAGTGGGCAACCGTTGCTCCGGCTATTGTCGCATTTATCGGTCTGCTGATTATTGCAGTTTTAGAGAAATACAAGGTTAAAGGAAGCGTTATTATTTCAATTTTAGCCTCCACTGTATTGTATTATTTGTTTATGATGGAGGTTCCAAGCTTTGATTTAAGTGCAATCGGACAAACCTTTAAGGATTTTGGCGAGATTGGTATTGTTGGACTGTTTGACGGAAAGGCATGGAGTGACGCCTTTGTGGGAGCACCGGTTGGAGGTGTGTTTAATGCAGTGATGTTAATTATTACCTTCTGTCTTGTGGACATGTTTGATACCATTGGAACCCTGTACGGAACTGCGTCCCAGGCGGGTATGCTGGATGAAAATGGTGACCCGGTTAACGTCAATAAGTCAATGCTTTGTGACTCCATTGCAACGGTAGCAGGTGCGGCGCTTGGTACTTCTACCTGTACCACCTTTGTAGAGTCCTCCTCCGGTGTGGCTGCCGGTGCAAGAACCGGACTTGCCAGTGTTGTAACCGCAATCTGTTTTGCACTCTGCCTGTTCTTAAGTCCCCTTGCCAGCATCATCCCAAGTGCGGCAACAGCTCCGGCATTAATTTATGTTGGTGTATTGATGATGAAGAGCTTTGCACAGGTTGATATGGATGACATTACCTCTGCGGTTCCGGCATTTTTGGCGCTTATTATGATGCCTCTTACCTATTCCATTGCAAATGGTATTGGTATTGGAGCCATAGCATATGTGATTATTTCATTATTTACCGGAAAGTATCAGAAGAAGGATGTTGTGATTACGATTATTGCAGCATTGTTTATATTGAAATTTATATTTGTTACGATGTAGATTTTATCCTGTAAAATATGGGGCTGTTGTACAAGAGGTTATCTGTGCACAGCTCCTTTTTTGATGGATTTATCATACTATAATATTCTGGTAAAAAAACAATTCTGTATTGAATCAGAGCTTTTCATAAAAATTGTGCTGAACGCATAGGTTATTGTAATAAAAATAGAAGATTAAGTGTTATGGAAATATATGTGGTAAAACCAGGAGATACACTCCAGAGCATTGCAGCACAGTATGATGTAACTGTTGCCCGGCTGGCGTATGATAATGAAATTGCAGGAGAAGAGCTGGTGGTTGGGCAGACGCTTATTATACTGCGGCCGGAGCTTGTCTATACCATTCAGAATGGAGATACCCTGCAGAGTATCGCAGAACAATTTCAGACCACAGTTTTACAGCTGGTGAGAAATAATTCGTATTTATTAAATGAAGATTTTCTGCTGCCTGGCAGACAGATTGTTATAGCGTATCAAGATACAGAGAACCTGGATATAGAGATTTTTGGGTATGCCTATGCCTTTATAATGGAAGCGGTATTGGAGGAATGCAGTCTCTATATCCAGGAGCTGCTTCCCTTTTCCTATGGCTATAATGAGGATGGCTCACTGATTCCAATGAATGATGAGAGGCTTTTGTCCATAGCAGAGCGCTTTGGAAACAGAAAGCGCATGGTAATCACGCCGTTAGACAGGTATGAACGGTTTAATAACCAGCTGGTGGTGAGACTTTTATCGGACGCTCAGATGCGGGATGTTTTGCTTGACAATATATTGCAGACCATGGGAGAGAAGGGGTATGAGGCACTGGATACTGATTTTGAATTTATTCCGGGGGAATACCGGGATTCCTATGTGGCATTTATTGCAGAGACAAGAAGGAGACTGAATGCCCAGGGATATCAGGTGAGTGTTGCAGTTCCTCCCAAGGTGTCAGATGACCAGCCGGGGCTTTTGTATGAGGGAATCGATTACCGGGCGATAGGGGAAGCGGCGGACAGCGTATTTCTGATGACCTATGAATGGGGCTATAAATACGGTCCGCCCATGGCAATTGCCCCAATCCCCAGCGTGCGGCGGGTACTGGATTATGCGGTCTCTGTAATTCCTCCGGAAAAAATAGACATGGGAATCCCAAATTACGCATATGACTGGCCGCTGCCCTATGAACAGGGAATCACGGAGGCGGAAACCATAGGGAATCTGCAGGCGGTAAGGCGGGCGGCATTTTACGGGGCGGAAATCCTGTATGATGAACAGTCCCAGGCACCGTATTTTTACTATACAAGGGAAGGCATTTCCCATGTGGTGTGGTTTGAGGATGTGCGGAGTATTCAGGCAAAGTACGATTTGATTGCAGAATACGGGTTCAAGGGGGCAGGATACTGGAACCTTATGCGGGAATTCCGGCAGAACTGGATGTATGTAAACCAGATTAATGGGGAATAATGGAGGTTATATCTCGTAAAATATATGAAAATCATCTATAATAGGGTTAAACATGGCATAGGGATATTTTTTTAGGAGAAGGGGAGAGAAGGTATGAATACACCGCAGACCGATGGAATGGAGGAAGAGCATCTGACAGAAGAGGCACATTTGACGCAAAAGGAGCATATTCAGGGCAAAAAAACCGGAAGGTTATGGTTTGCAGGCGGTATTGTTCTTGTCCTGGTTATCCTGCTGGTTGTTTTTCAAATGGTGATTGTACCCCGTATAGAGAAAAAGATAATAGAGCAGCAGATAGATGTCTACATGGAAGAGATTAAAAATGGATATCTGACAGAAATGGATTATGACATTCCGGTGGAGATTTACTCGGAAATGACTGCCGGCTGGAATCCGACGTTTCAGTCAATGGCGGATTATGTGCTGGGCGGAGAAGAGGCATTACAACAGGCATGGAAGGACATTATGAAATATATGGAGTATTCGGTAGACTCCATTGAAAAAGATGACAGCGGAAATTATATCATCAATATGACATTCACCAACCGAAACCTCGCCATGATTTTTTCGGAAACGGCAGAGGAGATAGAAGTTCAAAAGAAGGAATGGTTTTTGGATGCCCTGTCAGGAGATGTGAGGGAACGGTTTTGGAAATGCTTTCGGGAGAAACGGGATGCAATGGAGGAGACCGTTTCAAAAAGCATTTCGTTTCAGATTATAAAAGATGAAGAGGGAAACTGCTCGCTTGATACAGAGGACTTGGGTTTTGAGGTATTCGCAGCTATGGCAGGATTGGAGGATAAGTACACTGATATGCAGTGAAAGCCAGAAAAAGCAGGAATATTCAACAGAATATCCTGCTTTTACACGCTCAATATTTTTATTATGTGTTTAGGCTTAGTAAACCTTAGCCTCTTCCTCGCCATTCATTACCCGGAGAGCACCCTGGGCAAGGGCAAGCAGTTCGTCTTCACCCGGATATACAGTAAAGTCTGCAATGAAACCAAGCTTTGCCTTTAAAGCGTCAATGGTTTCTGCATTGTAAGCAATACCGCCTGTACAGATAATCTGGTCTACCTTGCCGTCAAGAACGGCAGCCATGGCTCCGGCATCCTTGGCAATCTGATAATGGAAAGCATCAATCAGGTTTGCAGCGTCCTGGTTGCCCTCTGCCTTCATCTTTACTAAATCACGCATGTCATTGGTTCCCATATAGCCGTTAAATCCGCCATTTCCGCAGATTTTCTTATAGATTTCTTTCTCTGTATATTTGCCGGAGTAACACAGCTTAATCAAGTCGCCAACCGGAACGGTACCGGCACGCTCTGGAGAAAATGCACCCTCGCCGTCTAAGATATTGTTGACATCAACAACCTTACCGTTTTTGTGGGCACCAACGGAAACGCCACCTCCCATATGGATTACGATTAAGCTTAACTCGCCATAGGATTTCCCAATTTCCTTGGCATAGCGCTTTGCAACTGCTTTCTGGTTCAAAGCGTGGAAGATACTTCTTCTTGGAAGCTCCGGCATACCGGAATATCTTGCAACCGGCTCTAACTCGTCCACTACAACAGGGTCTACGATATAGGATGGAACTCCCACGGAATCTCCGATTTCCTTTGCAAGAATACCGCCGAGATTGGAAGCATGCTGTCCCTGTTTGCCAATCCTTAAGTCTTCCAGCAAATCATCGGTTACTGCATAAGTGCCGCCTGGGATTGGCTTTAACAATCCGCCACGTCCCACTACAACATCAAGTGTCTTAATATCAAAGTTCTTTTCTTTTAAAACGTTTAAGATAACCTCTTTGCGGAAATCCTTCTGGTCGATAATAGAAGCGTATTTGGCAATTTCCTCGGTAGGATGTCTCAAAGTCTCTTCAAATATCTGCTTTTCATCTTCATATACACCAATCTTGGTAGAGGTTGAACCCGGATTGATGATTAAAATTGTGTAAGCCATGTAACTGTCCTCCTAATTTATTTATTCATTGCTTCAGCAACAATGGCACCGACAGCAATGGAATTAACCTTTGTCTCAAAATCATCAGAACGTGAGGTCAAGATAACAGGTGCCTTTGTGCCGGTTAAAATGTTACCATTCGTAACCTTTGCATTATGTACTAATGCTTTATATGTGATATTACCGGCATGGATGTCAGGGAACAATAAGATATCTGCATCACCGACAATCTTACGGCCTGTGGCACCCTTGTGTCTTGCAGCTTCTGCATCGATTGCAAGGTCATAAGAAAGAGGACCGTCCACGATACATCCGGTGATTTTGCCTTCCTCGTTCATTTTTGTAAGCTCAGCGGCATCAACAGTAACAGGCATTTTCGGATTGACTACCTCAACAGCGGCAAGAGGTGCTACCTTAGGACATTCAATTCCACAGGCATGTGCAATTTCAACCGTATTGCGGATGATGTTTGCCTTGGTCTCCAAATCCGGATAAGGAATAAATGCCACATCACTTAAGAATAATAAGCCGTCATGCCCCTCGATATCAAAAATGCATACATGGGATAAGGTCTTATCAGTACGAAGTCCAACCTCCTTATCCAGCACACTCTTTAAGAAGCCTTTGGTATCGATTAATCCCTTCATATACATGTCTGCTTTGCCGTCATGAACCAGCTTGACAGCGGTTAAAGCTGCCTCGTAAGGCTCCTCTACGTTGATGATTTCATAACCGGATAAATCCATGTTGATGGTAGCAGCGACTTCTTTGATTTTTGCCTCGTCACCGACTAAAATTGCGTCCGCAATTCCTCTCTTTTTGGCTTCTGCCACAGCCTCTAAAACGGCATCATCCTGTGCTACAGCTACAGCTACCTTTTTGGTCTTGCAGGCTGTAACTCTTGCAAGTAAATCGTCAAAAGTTTTTGTCATTTTCGTACACCTCGTTTAATTAATTTTCTTGAGGAAAGTATGATATGCCATACTTTCCTTATTAATATCAAATCAGGTTCTATAGTATCACTTGAACACTTTTTGGTCAAGTTTATCCCCATATTTTTTACAGCCCCAATATCTTGTACAGATATATGTATAGGGTAATAGAAATTGTGAAAAATCAGGCTTCGACCTCTTTTCATTTTATGTGATATATGCTATACTATTTCCAAATAATGCATACTTATGTCCAGTGGGTTGAATCTGCAGGAGAAGATATGACCGGAAGGATTAAGTAAGGATTACCAGATGACGATATAACTTTTAAGTATAGATGGGATTATATATGAGGTGATGGGAATGAACGCGAAGAACAGATTAATTGAAAAATTATTAAAAGCAGCGAAAAAACATAAGATACTGACGTATCCGGTGCTGGCACTTGTGGCAGTAATCAGTATATTTGGATACTTTTTTGACTGGAGTACCGGAGCCGGTAAGAGGGTGGTAGCCATCATTATGGTGCTGGTAATGCTGGTATCCCAGTCTTATTTCCTGACCTCATCTGCAACAGAGGTAACGGATACAGAGGAGTCTGTGCGGACACAACAGGAGCTGCAGGAGCAGAATACAGAGAAGAAGGATACTGCGGATAACAGTGCAGTTGAACCGGAGGAGAAAACGACAGAATTGTCAACTGAGCAGAAGAATGGGGAGGATATCGTTTCATCAGAGGAGGACACTGGTGGGAGTGAGCCGGCGGATGAAGCTCTGACAACAGAGGCTGGTTCAAGTGAAGAGGTGCCGGTATCTGTTACGGAGGAGAGTCCGGAGCGGGTGACTGCAGATGATTCCGTCCGCTTTATATTTCTTACATCCACGAACACAGGGACTACAGTGGAGGTTCTGGCGGGATATGCAGACAAGAATGCAGATGACGCTACCTATACCATTAACAGTAATAGTGTCAATACAGCGAACAGTGGGCTTGCTGTTTATGAGGAGGATGGATATTATTCCTGCTCCGGCTGGTATACAGATGCAGCCTGCACAGTAAAGGTTCCGGATGACGGCTTTGATAAGCTTACTCCGAATGTGGGTAACAGTATCGTATTATATTCTTCCCGTACCTTGAATAAATACAGAGTTACCATTGATACACAGGGTGGAACCTTTGAAAGGGTAGATGGAGCAACCCAGAATGGGGTGTATTATGATGTTAATGTGGATGAAGGTGCCGGAACCTTCCAGATTGTAAATCCTACAAGAGAGGGATATGAGATTAAAGGGGCAGCTGTAAAAAATGGTAATGCCAAAGTGGAAACATCCGGAGATTTGACCATAATTAATGTCACCTTAAATGGCGGCAGCTTTGAACAGACAGTTACATTGGAATGGGAAGGTGAAAAGTATCCCGTTACCTATGCAAAATCAGACAAGAGTGATGCAGAGACCGTTATAAGAGAGGTACAGTTTGATGGAGAAAGCGGCAGGGATATTCTGGAGCTCTCAGAGAATATTGATGTTGAGCATAAAACAGGATATACTTTTACAGCATGGAAAATTAATGGCCAGTCGTATGAACCGGGCAATCTGATAAAGAATTATACCGGTTTGCAGTCGTATCTCTATAATCATCAGGATGAGGTGCTGATTCCGGAAAATACATATACAGGTTTCAAGCTGGATACAACGGAAATTGCATACACGTTTATGGAGAAGGGTGAATCCTATACGGTACAGGGACAATATCTCAAAGGCGATGATGCTTTTGACAATGCAGAATATGAGCTTGTGAGTATAGAAGCAGACCGGACCTATACAGATGCTTCTGAGTTCCAGAATGATTATGGCATTGCAATAGCGGCAGGAACGGACGGTATTTCCGTGCAGACTCCGGGACCAAAACAGGTCAGGTCGGATATAAAAGTAAATGTTAAAGTAACAGATTTAAATGCAGATGAAAATGACAGAACAGATGCAGTTTACAGCTTTAAGATTTCTATCAGCAAAACGAATCTCGTTTTAAAATCGGATGGAATCGAAGAAAAGCTTACAAAGGTATATGATGGAACAACCGATTGTCCGGGAATTACCTCTGGCATGGAAATTCCGACAAACATACAGGGTGTCTATGTAGTGGTGGAAAGCGGTACATATGAGGATGCAAATGCCGGAGAACAGAAGAAAATTAAGCTCAATCTGGCAAGCAGCAACAAATATGTATTTAAAGATGATGAGCTGCCAGCCGAGCTGCAGGGCATTGATAATACAAATACAGACAATTATTTTACCCTGATGTCTACGCCTGAGGTTTTGGGAGAAATTACCCGCAGACCGGTGTATATCCAGACTGCAGCGGATAAGGAGCAGGTTAAAACCGGTGAGCCGAATCCAAACTTTGAGGTAACAGTGAGAAAGGATATCGGAGGGGCAGATTCCAATTCCGGATTTATTAACGGGGATGGTGACAAACCAATAACCACTTATCTGGATATTTGTACCTCTATGAGCCTGTCAGAGGAGATTGGAAGAGATGACTATGCCCAGCTTGAGGCAGGAACGCCGAAAATCAGATACTATGTAATCTGTAAAGCAAAAGAAAGCTCTAACTATACATTTATGTGGAATACCGATAACAGTGATACTGGATACTTTGATGTAATTCTGGAAAGTCCGCGGGAAAACACAAATTATGAATATGTATATACAAAAGAGCCTGTGAATGGCTGGTATGGTTCCAATACACAGATTGTGCCGACAGGGGATTATGACCAGATTCGGATAAAGGGAAGTACCGGCTGGCAGTCCGGAATTACCCTGACGGATGATGATACAGAATTAATATTCCAGCTTGGGAATAGTACAACGGGAGCATTTACTGCGTATGAGACTGTAAAAGTAAAAGTAGATACAGAAGCACCGGTATTCTCCAGCTATGAAATTATAGACAGGGTAACCGGAACAACAGGAGATTTATATTTCCCATCTATGGGTGAAACAGTATCCTTTGGTAATTACTTTAACAGAATGGTGAATTTTAACATTAAATTCCAGGATACCCGCTCTACACCGGAGTATCTGTATTATAGCCTTTCCAGTAGTGCAAAAGATTCTGGTGGAAGCTGGACAGAGGTCAGGTTTGCAGGGCTTAATTCCAATACAGGTATAGCAACGGCAACCATTGAGATACCGGCAGCATTGGTAAACAGTGCGTTCTATATCCATTTTTATGCAGTGGATATGGCGGGAAATGAGAGCGGCTCCATGATATTGGGCAGAGATGGGGAATCCGGACCGAATGAATGGGCAATTGAGGATGGAGGACCGGTAATTACTGACTGGGTTGTGAAGTCCGGTCAATACAGTGAGATAACAGTTCAGAATGGCAGTGACGAATATTATTCAAACTGTGTAGCCAAAATATCAGCAGAGGATATGGTTTCCGGTATTTATGATATTGTATGGAATGTTAACGGTAAGGAAGTGACAGAGGGACCATTTCGATATACTAAGACTACCCAGAAGGATTTTGAATTGAAGATTAACCAGAAGGATTTTCCGGAGGATGACAGTGTTCCCGGCAGGTTTACGGTATCTGCGAAGGTGAGAAACAGTGCGGGTGTTTCCTCAGAGGTTACTGAGCCGTTTGTATTCCTTGTGGATGATGAGGTTCCGGTTGTCAGCATTACCAGTAATTATGATGTATATCAGCAGGAAGTAAAACTGGAATTCAATGCATATGATGAGCTGAGTGGTATTAAGTACATCAATGTGAAAAATCAAAACGGTGATGTGGTTCCGTTTAAGATTGAACGGGTAGCAGAAAATGAGAAAGGCTTTAAAACCTCTTACTGTTATGTGGAAATTTCGACAAAGGGTGATTATACCATTGAGGTTTCCGATAATGCCGGTAATGTCTTTACGGAAACGATAACGCTTGACAAGGTCTCAAAGGAGGTTCCGCCATGTCCGGAGGTTACTCTGCAATCGGAGGTAAATGCCAACGGATGGATTACTGACCAGGATGCAACGGTTGTTATTACGAATGTAACAGAGACCCTGATTGATAAAACCGCAGTGGTTACAAAATATCAGCTGTGGAAGGACGGTGAGGATTCCTCAGTCGTCACAGAGCTTTCAGAGAATGAGGCTTCCAGAGAGGTTCCGTTACAGGATGGCGTTTATAAGATGCGTGTCTGGAGTGAGAGTAAAACAGGTATATTGTGCCGGGAGGCAGAGGAGGATTCCCATGTTTACACCTTCAGTGTGGATAGGGAGAGACCGGATATTATAGTAGAATCAGCACAGTCCGGTGATAATTCCAATCCACAGGTTGTATTCCGGGTAAAGGACAGTGTCAGCGGAGTGGACGCCGATTCTATCCAGGTGCTCTGCAATGGAACACCGGTTTCAGTTGAGAGTAAGCCGGCGGCATACGATAATGAAAAAGTGACAGAATACCAGTGTAGCTTTGAGGCAGACAGCATTGCGGAATATACAATTCAGGCAAAGGATATTGCAGGAAATGAAGCAGAGGAAGAAGCTTTCACAAAAATGAGCATGCATTTGATGGCGGTGAAGGAGATTTTTGCAACATCGGCAAATGTCGGGGCAAGGGTATATACCGGAAGTGCAGATTCCATTGCCTCTGTGGAGATTTCTTATCATAAGGTTGGAGACAGGGACTATAATGAGGTTGTAGAGCTGAAGTCACCAATTTCAGGTGGATTGTCTGCTTCTGCTGTGCTTGGTGATTCCTCAGCCGGAACACTGCCATTGGAGCCGGAAACCTCTTATATATACAGAGTTACGGCAAAATCGTCATTGGGACAGAGCCTGGTAACATATGGATATTTTAAAACGCTGTCGGAAGATGACAAGACAGAAGCAAAGGTGACAGGAAGAGTTTATTATAACGATTCCGACCAGATTCCTGATAACGGACTGGTAACGGTGGGCTTGTTCTCGGGAGCTGAATGTGTTGCTGCCCAGCAGGCACAGGTTGGAATTGATTTTGAGTTTGATAATGTACCGAATGGCACATATAATCTGAAAGCAGATGACGGACTCCGGACACGGAGTGTGGGAGTTGTAGTTCAGGATGGAAGAAATGTGGATGTAACTCTTACAATGTCTTCTCTCAGCACGAATGTCCTGATAGACCCGGATGTGGAAGAACGATGGGGAGAGGATGTCTGGAAAAATGTATCTGTAGATGGTCTGGATGCTATCTTTGATGAAGCAGGACTGTATGGCAATTATAATGCAGATGATATGGAATGGATTGACAAAGGCGGCAATGTTACATTTGTTATGCATATTTCCATGAAAGAGGCGACACCAGGAGAATGGGCTTTCATTAATAACAAAAAGGTGGGAGCATGGCTGGATTTAACCATAGAGAAGATTTGGACGGACAGCAAGGGCAATGAAATAAAGAGCTTTCCGATACATAATCTTGAAAAACCGGTTACGGTCACCATTCCATTGGGTGATTTAGCGGATGAATCGGGACTGGATGTTATCCGGATACATGATAATCAGGCAAAAAGTGTATATGTGAAAATGGATGGTTCTAACTGTATTATTGAATCCAATCAGTTTTCAACCTACGCGGTGCTATATGATTCAAAAGAGCCGTCCTCTACGGAGGAGCCGTCCACGGAGAATCCGTCTACACAGGCACCGTCTACGGAGAAACCGTCCACACAAAGTCCATCTACACAGACTCCTGCCACAACGCAGACAAATACAAGTCAGACAGGAGGATTAAGTGGTGGCGATGGAGACGGAACCAATTCAGGAGGGGGCGCTTCAGGTGGCTCATCCGTTGGTTCTCTGCGAAGCTCCGGCTCGGCAAAAACCGGAGACGAAGCACCGGTTGCCGTAATGGGAACACTGATGCTGCTGGCATTGGGCGGATTCTTCGTACTGCGTAGAAAAGTAAAATAAAAAATGATATTTTAACAATTATTTCCTAAATAAAATACAGTTCCCTGCAAATACTATAACCAAGACATGAGAATGTCTTAAAAATATAGATTTGGAGGGAACTGTTATGTCAAGTAATTCTAGTAAGAAATCTGACGCAATGAACAAGTTCAAAATGGAGTGTGCATCTGAGGTAGGCGTTTCTTTAAAGAACGGTTACAACGGTGACTTAACTTCAAGAGAGAATGGTTCTGTTGGTGGACAGATGACAAAGAAGTTAGTTGAAGCTCAGATGAACCAGATGGCTGGTAAGTAATCCATTGGATTACAGAGCTTCATAAGGGAATAAAGGTCGTAATTTACTTTTTTCTGAAAAGGTAGATTACGGCCTTTTCCTGTTTGGACGCATATGGTAAAATCCCGTTGTGAATAGTTATAAAAAACACTAGACATTTTGGTATAACGCATGCTATAATTGACTGATTAGTGCAGACAGGAGACTGCGTAAGGCAGATAGATTCATATTATGAAACTGCAAAAGAATAAAATGATATATATAAGGAGGAATTGTTAAAAATGAGTTTAACAGTTGAAAATTTAGAGAAGAATATGGCAAAGCTTACCATTACGGTGCCGGCTGCTGATTTTGAGCAGGCGATGAAGGAGTCGTATAATAAGCAGAAGAGTAAAATTTCAGTGCCGGGTTTCCGTAAGGGAAAGGTACCTCAAGTATATTTAGAAAAAATGTATGGACCGGAGATGTTCTACGAAGACGCAGCAAATTCCTGCATGGAGAATTCTTATCCGGGTGCATTGGATGAATGTGAATTGGATGTTGTTTCCCGTCCGGAAATTGATATTACCCAGATGGAAAAGGGAAAGGATTTTATATATACGGCTACTGTGGCAGTTAAGCCGGAGGTTACATTAGGTGAATATAAGGGTGTTGAAATTGAAAAGGTTGATGTTGAGGTGACAGATGAGGATGTTCAGGCTGAGCTTTTGAATGTTCAGAAGCAGAATGCACGGAACATTCCTGTAGAGGACAGAGCTGCCAAGTTAGATGACGAGGTAATAATTGACTTTGAAGGATTTGTTGACGGAGAAGCCTTTGAAGGTGGTAAGGGAGAAAATTACCAGCTTACTTTGGGTTCCCATTCCTTCATCGATACATTTGAAGACCAGATTGTGGGTAAAACAGTGGGAGAAGAGTTTGATGTAAATGTTACCTTCCCGGAGGATTACCAGGCAGCAGACCTTGCAGGCAAGCCGGCAGTGTTTAAATGTAAGTTAAACGGTATCAAGGAGACAGAGCTTCCAGAGTTAGACGATGAGTTTGCATCCGAGGTTTCTGAGTTTGATACATTAGATGAATATAAAGCAGATTTAAAGGCAACACTTCAGGTGAAGAAGGAAAAGGCAGCCAAGAATACGAAGGAAGGTCTGGTAATTGATAAGATTATCGAGAATGCACAGATGGAGCTTCCTGAACCAATGATTGAGACACAGAAGGAACAGATGTTAGATGAATTTGCACAGCAGATAAGCTATCAGGGACTTTCCATTGAACAGTATTTCCAGTTTACCGGAATGACGAAAGAGAAATTCTTAGAGACAGCAACTCCGGAGGCAGAGAGAAGAATCAAGTCCCGTCTTGTATTAGAGGCAATTGCAAAGGCAGAAGATATTCAGGTATCAGAAGAGGAATTAAATGAAGAATTAAAGAAGATGGCTGAAATGTATCAGATGGATTTAGAGCAGTTAACTGATTTAGTTGGCGATTCAGAGAAGGATGCGATTAAACAGGATATTGCTGTTCAGAAAGCAGTTGACCTTGTTGCAGAGGCAGCAGTAGAAAAATAAAATGTGGTTTGGCGGTCAGGGATAGGAAGACCGCCTTTCCTATCGAGCTGAATTTGGCAGTATATTTGTATGAAGGAGGATTTTGTATGAGTTTAGTACCTTATGTCGTTGAGCAGACGAGCCGCGGAGAACGTTCCTATGATATTTATTCCAGATTATTGAAGGACAGAATTATTTTTCTTGGGGAAGAGGTAAATGATACAACAGCAAGTCTTGTTATTGCACAGCTTCTTTTCTTAGAGTCAGAGGACCCTTCAAAGGATATCCAGCTGTATATCAACAGTCCTGGAGGCTCTGTTTCAGCAGGCTTTGGTATCTTTGATACAATGAATTATATTAAATGTGATGTATCTACCATCTGCTGTGGAATGGCAGCAAGTATGGGTGCATTTTTACTGGCAGGCGGTGCTCCTGGAAAGCGTATGGCGCTTCCGAATGCTGAGGTAATGATTCATCAGCCTATGGGTGGAATGCCGAGCGGAAGTCAGGCAAGCGATATGCAGATTACAACAGAGCATATTTTAAATACAAAAAGAAAGATTAACGAGATTTTGGCAAAAGAGTGTGGAAAGCCGGTGGAGGTTCTTGAGAGGGATACCGACAGAGATAACTGGCTCAGCGCACAGGAAGCGTTGGAATACGGTCTCATTGATTCCGTAATCACAAATCGCGAATAAATTAAGTAAAAAAGAAAACGAGGTGTAGCCATGGCAGGTCGCGGAGATGACAGAAAACCACTACGTTGTTCATTTTGTAACAAGACACAGGACCAGGTAAGAAAGCTGATTGCCGGGCAGAATGTGTATATCTGTGATGAATGTATCGAGGTTTGTTCTGAAATTATCGAGGATGAATTAGAAGATTTTGACGAATCCACCGATATTAATTTATTGAAACCGAAAGAGATTAAAGAGTTTCTTGACCAATATGTAATTGGTCAGGAGGAAGCAAAAAAGGTATTGTCTGTTGCAGTGTATAACCACTATAAGAGAATACTTTCCGATAAGGACTTTGATGTAGAACTTCAAAAGAGTAACATTATTATGGTGGGACCTACCGGTTCCGGTAAAACCTATCTTGCCCAGACATTAGCAAAGCTTTTAAATGTGCCGTTTGCGATTGCAGATGCCACAGCCCTTACAGAAGCCGGATATGTGGGTGAGGATGTGGAGAACATTCTGTTAAAGATTATTCAGGCGGCGGACTATGATGTAGAACGTGCACAGCATGGTATCATTTATATTGATGAGATTGATAAAATTACCAAGAAGTCTGAGAACGTATCCATTACCAGGGATGTATCCGGAGAGGGTGTGCAGCAGGCACTTCTTAAAATTATTGAGGGCACGGTAGCCTCTGTTCCGCCACAGGGCGGAAGAAAGCATCCGCACCAGGAGTTTATTCAGATTGATACAAGTAATATTCTGTTTATTTGCGGCGGTGCATTTGACGGACTGGAAAAGGTGATAGAGAACCGTATCGGTAAAAAATCCATTGGCTTTGGTGCAGAGCTTGCTGAAAAAACAGATGAAAATGTTGGTGAACTCCTGAAAAAGGTAACACCGGCTGACTTTGTGAAATATGGTTTGATTCCGGAGTTTATAGGCCGTGTACCTGTAGCAGTAACACTGGATTTGCTGGATACGGATGCATTGGTCCGTATATTAACAGAACCAAAGAGTGCGATTTGCAAGCAGTATAAGAAATTATTTGAACTGGATGGTGTGGAATTAGAGTTTGAGGACGGTGCACTGGAGGCCATTGCAAGAGAGGCAATGGAGCGTAAGACCGGTGCAAGAGGACTTCGCTCCATCATTGAGAAGGTAGTGATGGATTTGATGTATGAGGTTCCATCCAATGAAGAGATTTCAAGATGTGTTATTACAAAAGAAGCAGTTGAAGGAACTGGTGAGCCGGAGATTGTATATTCCGAGTCACCAAGACCGAGGAAGTCTTTTGTTAAGCGTCATCCAAAGAAAAATAATGGTGAAATCGCATAACAGGCGGGAATATGAAATGAAAAAAGGGACTTGTGGCAGGCTGCAGGTTCCTTTGTTGTTACCAGGTATATGAGAAAAATGTCCGGTGAACCGTTTTTGAGTTGCCAGGCATATGAGAAAATGGTTCAGTGAACCATTTTTGAGTTAAATGGAGGATAAAGAAATGGAGCAGTATACCCCAGAAGAAAATCAGAGACTGGTGCCGATGCTGGTGCTTTATGATATGGTTATTATGCCGGGTTCCAGTGTTCATTTTGACATACAGAGGATAAGTTCCATTCATGCAGTGAATGTGGCGCTGGAACAGAACCAGGATTTGTTTGTTGTCATGGCAAAAACCTCAAAGGTAGAAGACAAGATTGCATTTGAGCAGTTAAACCGGGTTGGCACACTGGTATCGGTGCGCCAGGTATTAAAGCTGCCAAAGGGAAATATGCGGGTTTTGTTTGAGGGAAAACAAAGGGCAGAGTTAAGGAAGGTAGCGGATAACGGAGCTTATTATAATGCGGAGGTTACAGAATTATATAGTAATGCGGGTGGGATGACGGAGCTGGAACAGGAAGCAAGAATCCGGAGCATACAATCTGTGCTGAAACGCTGTGAAAGCAGTAAAATTTTACCAAATACCCTGACCTACGATACCCTTATAAAAGTAGAGGATTTGGAGCTGCTGATAGATTTGGCGACGGAAGCCGTTCCGATGAAAATGAAGGAGAAGCAGCAGATATTAGAGGAGCTGGATATTGCAGCCAGGACAGAACTGCTTCTGACTGCTTTAATCAACGAAATTGACATCAGCGGAATACGGGCTGAGCTTGGAGAAAAGCTGAAGGACTGTGTGAATAAAAACCAGCGTGAATATGTTCTCCGGGAACAGCTGAAGGTTATCCGGGAAGAACTGGGAGAGGGAGAGAACACAGAGGATGAAAGCGACCAGTACCAGCAGCGTTTAAAGGAGGTAAATCCGCCTGAAGAGGTGCGGGAAAAGCTGGAAAAGGAGATTAAGCGGTTCAAAAGTCTTTCCTATGCGTCTTCAGAGAGTGCGGTAATCCGCAATTATATTGAGACTCTGCTGGAGTATCCGTGGAACAGGGAAGGGAAGGACAACCAGGACTTAAAGAGCGCCATACGGCAGCTGGAAAAGGACCATTACGGTCTTTCCAAGATTAAGGAGAGAATTATAGATTATCTTGCAGTGCGGAATTTAAGCGGAAGAAAGGATGCGCCGATTCTCTGTCTTGTAGGTCCTCCGGGCACAGGAAAAACCTCTGTGGCAAAATCCATTGCCACAGCGCTTCACAAGGAATATGGAAGGATTGCATTGGGAGGCATCCGGGATGAGGCGGAGATAAGAGGACATCGGAAAACCTATATTGGAGCCATGCCGGGACGTATTGTGACAGCCATTACCAAGACCGGGGTTAATAATCCGCTGCTTTTGCTGGACGAGATTGACAAAACCAGCAGTGACTATAAGGGAGATACGGCTTCGGCTTTGCTGGAGGTGCTGGATGGTGAGCAGAATGTACATTTTCAGGACCATTATTTTGAAGTGCCTGTGGATTTATCAAATGTGCTGTTTATTGCCACCGCCAATGATGCATCCAATATTCCGGCGCCCCTTCGTGACCGTATGGAGATGATAGAGGTTAACAGCTATACAGAAAATGAGAAGTTCCACATTGCAAAGCTTTATCTTGTAAAAAAACAGCTGGAGAAAAACGGGCTTACGGCGAGACAGTTTAAGCTAACGGATGATGCGATTTATAAGCTTATCCGGAATTATACAAGAGAAGCGGGTGTGCGTAATTTAGAGCGGTTGATTGGACAGCTGATGCAAAAAGCCGCCAGGGGAATCCTGACGGAGGAGTTTAAGTCCTTACGGGTGACACCGAAGAAGCTTCCGGAGCTGCTGGGAGTGGAGAAGTATACAGAGGACAGCCGGAATTATGAGGATAAGGTAGGGGTTGTCACCGGACTTGCATGGACAAGGGTTGGCGGAGATACCTTAAATGTTGAGGTGAATCTGCTGGATGGCAAGGGCGGACTGACATTAACCGGTAATCTTGGGGATGTGATGAAGGAATCTGCACAGATAGCGCTGTCATTTGTCAGAACATTGCCGGAGATTAAGAAGCTGCCGGAGGAATATTTTGAAAAACATATTGTGCATGTCCATGTGCCGGAGGGGGCTACACCAAAGGATGGACCTTCTGCAGGAATTACCATGGCGCTTGCCATGTACTCGGCACTGACGAACCGTCCTGTGTCGGGAAGGCTTGCCATGACGGGAGAGGTGACCTTGAAGGGAAATGTCCTTCCGATAGGCGGGCTTAAGGAAAAACTGCTGGCGGCAAAAAATGCAGGCATGACAAAGGTGATTGTTCCTGTTGAAAACCGCAGAAATGTGGAGGAACTGGAACAGGAGATTACAGATGGTCTGGAAATCTGCTATGCATCCCATATGAGCGAAGTGATTGCAAATGGAATTGTAAAGCGTTCCTTTGCGCTAAAGCAGGGCAAATAAAGATTGGCAGATATCTGCTGTGAATGATAAATTATGTGAAGGAAGGTGAAGAAATATGGTTATAAAGAGTTCGGAGCTGGAAACCGTATGCGGTATTACAAGTAAGCTGCCGGAAAACCAGGGAGTGGAAATTGCCTTTGCCGGTAAATCAAATGTGGGAAAATCTTCGCTGATTAACGGCTTATTAAACCGGAAAGCGCTGGCAAGGACGTCATCCCAGCCGGGGAAAACCCAGACAATTAACTTTTATAGAATAAACAATGAATTTTATTTTGTGGATTTGCCGGGCTATGGATATGCTAAGGTATCTGCCTCGGAAAGAGAAAAATGGGGCAGGATGATAGAAAATTATCTGCACACCTCAAAAAATCTGGTATTGGTATTCCTGCTGGTGGATATCCGCCATGAACCGTCTGCAAATGACAAGATGATGTATGACTGGATTTTGCATAACGGGTTCACGCCGGTTATAATTGCCACGAAGCTGGATAAAATCAAGCGCTCCCAGCTGCAGAAGAATTTGAAAATTATCCGGACAAAGCTGGATATGTCCGGGGAGGGTATGATTTTTCCTTATTCGGCACTGTCAAAGCAGGGCAGGGATGAGATATTGGATTATATCGAAACGGTAATCCCTGCTTAATCCTGCCATACCTCTGTTATAAGATATTGATAGATTTCCTCACTTTTTTCCCGCCAGGAATCGCATATATGGATAGCCTGTTCCTGGGTGGGAACTGCGAGCTTGATTTCCAGAAGCGTCTGGTTGCGCTCCTTGATACTGCACTGGGCAATGTATTCGTTGTTCGATGGATAATAATCTGAGGTGATGGCAGACTCATTTCTAAGTTCAATTTTTTGTTCCTTCAGGTAGTTCAGAATATCCATTTTTATGGCATCGGATATTTTAAACTCAAATAATTCTACGGCTTCCTTTCCCTGCTCCGTAATTTCGTATAGAGAATGATTGCGCTCCGTAGTAGGCTTGATAAAATCATTTTCTATCAGTTCATTTAATGCAATCTGCAGATTAAAATAGTTGGTATAGCCTTTATCCAGAATGAACTGGGATATCTGGGAGCCGGTAAGGGGAAAATCAACCCGGTCTAATATATATAAAATCATTAACTTGTAGAGAACTAATCCTTCACTTGTCATACTTATCTCCATTTCCACATAATGCGCTGTAATCTATTTCTGGATGTGGGATTTTACAGCCTGACTGACAGCATTGGCAACCCGTGGGTCAAATGCTTCCGGCATTATAAAATCTTCATTCAGTTCTTCATCCGATACAAGACCTGCAATTGCTTCCGCAGCAGCCAGCTTCATTTCCTCCGTAATAATAGAAGCATGTCCCTCTAAAGCACCTTTAAAAATGCCAGGGAATGCTACCACGTTGTTCACCTGGTTCGGGAAGTCAGAGCGTCCGGTTCCTACAATGCGGGCTCCGGCAGCCTTTGCTGCATCCGGCATAATTTCAGGAGTTGGATTTGCCATGGCGAACAGGATAGAGTCCTTGTTCATGGAGCGTACCATGTCCTGGGAGACAATGCCGGGAGCGGAGACACCGACAAAAATATCAGCACCGGTTAATGCATCTGCCAGGGTTCCGGTTTTGTTTTCCAGATTGGTTACCTTCACCATTTCCTCCTGCATCCAGTTAAGACCTTCGTAATCCTTGTGAAGAATACCATTCCGGTCACACATGGTAACGTTTTTAAAGCCATAGGTAAGTAAAAGCTTTGTAATGGCTACACCGGCAGAACCAGCCCCGTTTACGACCACCTTGCAGGTCTCCTTTTTCTTGCCGGTAATGCGAAGACCGTTGATAATTCCGGAGAGAACAACGATGGCAGTGCCGTGCTGGTCATCATGGAATACCGGAATATCTAAAGCTTCATTTAAGCGGCGCTCAATTTCAAAACAACGGGGAGCGGAAATATCCTCCAGATTGATGCCTCCAAATGCCGGAGCAATACGGATGACGGTATCTACAATCTCATCGGTATCCTGTGTGTCCAGACAGATAGGAACGGCATTGACATCGCCGAAGGATTTAAATAAAACAGCCTTTCCCTCCATAACCGGCATGGCAGCAGCAGCGCCGATATTGCCCAGCCCTAATACGGCACTTCCATCAGATATGACGGCAACCGTGTTTCCCTTCTGGGTATACTTATATACGTCAGCAGGATTTTCTGCAATTTTTCTGCATGGCTCTGCAACACCCGGGGTATATGCCAGGGATAAATCCTCCCGGGATTTCACCTCGCACTTTGGCTCCGTGCTCATTTTACCAGCCCATTGCTCATGTAATTTTAATGATTTTTCATAAACGTCCATTTTTATCCACCTTTGCTTTATTATTTGTAGTGTGTTTGTGTAACTCAATCGGTATATAACCACATTATCTTTAATCTTACCATTTACCCTTTCTTTGTGCAAGATTCTTTCCGTAAAATTCATACCGGTTTTGAGAATACGCTTGTATTTTTTGCCAGTGTTTTACAAATATATGGAAACTTTAGGGTTTACTTTATTAAAAAGTATGTTATAATCGGAATAGTTATATATCTATATCTTTATTCAGATTTTACCCACTATAATAATTTATGATTGGAAGAAAAAGGAGATTTTATGAATTACGATGATATGACTTTGCAGGAATTAAAGGCTGCTGCAAAGGAATTGGGAATTAAGGGCGTAACTGCCATGAAAAAAAGTGAGCTGACAGAGCTTTTGAAGGCGGTGAAGGACCGTCAGAAGGAGACAGGAAAGAAAGATACGGCGGGCAAAGCTGCGGTAAGGGAAAAGGCAGAGAAGAAGATGCCGGTGAGAAAAGCAGCTGCCGTGAAGGAGGCAGAGCCCTTTAAGGAAAAGCCAGGGAACAGGCGGACAGATGAAATAGTAAAGGAGCAGCCCGTTAAAAAGGAAGCGGCACCTGTGGAGCACAGTCTTGACAGTGGCAAGGAAGCAAACGGTATTTTGGAGGTTATGTCGGATGGTTTTGGATTTATCCGGTGTGCAAATTATCTTCCGGGAGATAATGACATTTATGTATCTCCGGCACAGATAAAGCGCTTTAATCTTAAGACCGGTGATATTATTGTAGGAAACCAGAAGATAAAGACAGAGAAGGAGAAATTTGCGGCTCTTTTGTACATTAAAACCATCAATGGGTATACGGTAGAGGAAGCCATGAAGCGCAAAAACTTTGAAGATTTGACACCGGTTTTCCCGAATGAGAGGATAAAACTGGAAAATGAGAATGCAAGGGGCGTTTCCATGCGTATAATGGATTTGCTGTCACCGATTGGAAAGGGACAGAGAGGAATGATTGTAGCACCGCCAAAGGCGGGTAAGACAACCTTGCTGAAACAGATTGCCATCAGCATCAGCCGTACCTACCGGAATATGCATCTGATAGTGCTTCTGATTGACGAGCGCCCGGAGGAGGTTACAGATATCAGGGAGTCCATTGAGGGGCCAAATGTAGAGGTTATCTATTCAACCTTTGATGAGCTGCCGGAGCATCACAAGAGAGTTTCGGAAATGGTATTGGAGCGTGCAAAACGGCTGGTGGAGCACAAGGAGGATGTGGTTATCCTGTTAGATTCCATTACAAGACTGGCAAGGGCTTACAATCTGACCGTACCGCCAAGCGGCAGAACCTTAACCGGTGGGTTAGACCCGGCGGCACTTCATATGCCGAAGAAATTTTTTGGAGCAGCCAGAAACATGCGGGAGGGAGGCTCCCTGACTGTTCTTGCAACTGCGCTGGTGGAAACGGGCTCCAAGATGGATGATGTGGTGTTTGAGGAGTTTAAGGGAACCGGTAATATGGAGCTTGTGTTAGACCGGAAGCTTTCGGAAAAGCGGATTTTCCCTGCTATTGATATCGCAAAATCGGGAACCCGGCGGGATGATTTGCTGTTGTCAAAGCTGGAACAGGAAGCAGTATATGCCATGCATAAGGAATTTTCCGGAAACCGCGGCGAGGAATCAGTGGAGGAAGTGCTGAAGCTGTTCCTGCGGACAAAAAATAACGCAGAGTTTCTGGATTTGATAAAGCGTTCCCTGCTGAGAAGATAATATAAGCAGGTCTGAACTGTAGCTTGGAAATTGATTTAATGGAATTTATTTTGAAAAATACTTGCATAAAGAAATAGGTTATGGTAAACTGTAGAAGTTGTTTAGGCGGGTTGGAATCTGCCAATAATTTTAGAGAGGTGCAAAGGAATGAAAGAAGGAATTCATCCAAATTATTATCAGGCAAAAGTAGTTTGTAACTGCGGTAACGAGTTTGTAACTGGTTCAACCAAGGAAGAAATTCACGTAGAGATTTGCTCTAAGTGCCATTCTTTCTATACCGGTCAGCAGAAGGCTGCACAGGCTCGCGGTCGTATTGATAAATTCAACCGTAAGTACGGAGTTAATCAGGCTAATTAGTAACGTTTTAAGGTTGAGATTGTATAATCTCAACCTTCTTTCGTTTTGGAGGTTTTTATATGGAAGAACGATTACCAAAGGGAACCCTCGGTGGACAGGCGGTTATTGAGGGCGTAATGATGAAAGGAAGGGACAGCTATTCGGTAGCGGTCAGAAAACCAGATAAAAAAATCGAAGTCAAATTAGTAAAATATCAGTCATATGGCGATAAACATAAATTTGCAAAAATACCATTTATCCGCGGGATAGTTAACTTTACAGAATCCATGGTGGTGGGACTGAGAACCCTTAACTATTCCTCATCCTTTTACGAGGAGGATGAAGAGGAAACAAAAGCAGATAAGGTGCTTAAGGATATCTTTAAAGAAAAAGCAGAAAGCGTTATTATTGGGCTTACGTTTCTGGTATCTATTGTGATAGCGGTGGCGTTGTTTATGCTGCTGCCGGCGGGAATAGCAGAATTTATAGGGAAATGGGTGGAGAGCAGAATACTTTTATCTGTTATAGAAGGTGTTATACGGCTTGCCATTTTTCTCATCTATGTGGTGCTGATTTCCCAGATGGAGGATATCAAACGGGTATTTATGTACCATGGTGCAGAGCATAAAACCATAAACTGTTATGAGTCGGGAGATGAACTGACACCTGAGAATGTGGCGAAGCATTCCCGTTACCATAAACGCTGTGGCACCAGCTTTTTGTTTGTGGTTATGGTAATCAGTATTTTAGTATTTATGCTGATTACAGCAGAGCAGATGTGGCTGCGGTTTGTATTAAGGCTGCTTCTGATTCCGGTAATTGCAGGTATTTCCTATGAATTTATCCGGCTGGCGGGAAGAACCGATAATCCAATTATGAATGTACTCAGTAAACCGGGGATGTGGATTCAGAAATTAACAACGAAGGAACCGGCGGAGGAAATGATTCAGGTGGCTATTATTTCCGTAGAGTCTGTTTTATATGGTAAGCCTTATGTGGATGCGGTAAACCAGGCGCAGGGAATTGGTGTGAAAGCACCGGAGGAGGCTGCGGAGCCGGAAGAGGAACCGGAGGAAGAGCTGCCGGATTATGAAGCGGATATAGAAGAGAACCCGGAAGAGGATTTTGATTTGGAAGAGCTGGAAAGAAGTTTTTTTGAGGAATAGATGGGTATGACGATTCAGGAATTATTGGTTCTTGGAAAAGAAAAACTGGAAAGCAGCGGCAATGAATATGCGAAATATGAGCGCAAGGTATTGCTGGAAGAGGTGTTAGGGTATAATTATATGTATATGCTGATGCATGGTGACGAGGAGGTTTCTTCCGGAAAGGAGCAGGAATACCTTCAATTGCTGGAGAAAAGATGCAGTCACTATCCGCTTCAGTACCTGCTGGGATATGCACATTTTATGGATTATACCTTCTATGTAAACGAGTCGGTGCTGATTCCGAGAAATGATACGGAAATTTTGGTGGAGGCGGCAGACTCCCTGCTGAAAACACTGGCTGCAGAAGGACAGGAGAATGTGCCGGAGAGGGAAACACATGTTAAGCCCCTCCATGTGCTGGATTTATGCTGTGGTTCAGGCTGTATCGGCATTTCACTGAAGCTTTATCACGGAGACATTGATTTGACCTTGACGGATATTTCTGAGGATGCCCTGGAGGTTACAAGGAGAAATCTGGATAAATATGATGTGAAGGCAGAACTTGTTTGTGATAATCTGTTAGACGGAATAACGGAAAAAATGGACATGATAGTCAGCAATCCGCCGTATATTGAACACGGGGTAATCGATTCCCTGATGCCGGAGGTGAAGGAATATGAGCCGGTACTGGCTCTGGATGGCGGAGAAGACGGACTTGATTTTTACAGGAAAATTATAGCAGAAGCCCCCGGACATTTAGATGCCCAAGGCTGGGTGTTGTTTGAGATAGGATATAATCAGGGAGAGGCGGTATCCGGACTTATGAGGCAGGCAGGATTTAAGGATGTGGAAGTGAAGAAAGACTATGCGGAGCTTGACCGTGTGGTTTCGGGACATTTATAGCGTGAGCTTCACAATTATTTCATTAAAAAAGATAAAGAGAGGGATTATAGTATGTTTGACAAATTAGAGGATATATTAGCACGTTACGAGTCGGTGTTAGAGCAGTTAAGCGACCCGGATGTATTAAATGACCAGGATAAATATACTGCACTGATGAAGGAGCAGAGTGATTTGGCTCCGATTGCAGATAAATATAAGGAATATCTGGCTGCAAAGCAGGCAATCGAAGACAGCCTTGCTATGCTGGAGGAGGAAAAAGATGAGGAAATGCGTGAGCTTGCCAAGGAGGAATTAAATGATTCCAAGGAAGCGGTGGAGCGTATTGAACAGGAGCTTAAGATTCTTCTGCTTCCAAAAGACCCGAATGATGAGAAAAATGTAGTGGTAGAGCTTCGTGCAGGTGCCGGTGGAGACGAGTCGGCGTTATTTGCGGCAGAAGTATTCCGCATGTACCAGAAATATGCAGATAAAATGCACTGGAAGACAGAGCTAATCAGCTTAAATGAGAACGGAATTGGCGGTTTTAAGGAATGTTCCTTTATGATTAATGGTAAGGGTGCATTTTCCCGTTTGAAATACGAAAGCGGAGTACATCGTGTACAGCGTGTGCCGGAAACGGAGTCCGGTGGACGTATCCATACTTCTACCATGACAGTTGCCATTATGCCGGAGGCAGAGGAAGTGGATTTTGAACTGGATATGAACGACTGTAAGTTTGATGTGTTCCGTGCATCGGGAAACGGTGGACAGTGTGTCAATACAACGGATTCGGCAGTGCGTTTGACCCATATTCCGACGGGGATTGTTATTTCCTGCCAGGATGAGAAATCCCAGCTTAAGAATAAGGATAAGGCACTGAAGGTGCTTCGGGCAAAGCTTTACGATATGGAATTGCAGAAAGCCCATGATGCGGAGGCAGAGCTTCGTAAGAGCCAGGTAGGAACAGGAGACCGTTCCGAGAAAATCCGTACCTACAATTTCCCACAGGGACGTGTGACAGACCATAGAATCAAGCTTACACTTCATAAGCTGGACCAGGTGATGAACGGAGATTTGGATGAGATTATTGACAGTCTGACTGCGGCAGACCAGGCGGCGAAGCTGGCGAAGATGAATGAGGAGTAATAAAAACCGTTCATTTATACGGTTTTCAGAACTTGTAAGATAAATAAAAAATTGACAAAAAAGATAAAAAGACGGTTTTGATAGCTTGGCAGACCGTCTTTTTCATTTTTATTTTTTGATTCACTGTCATCCCCTTTTTTCTTGTTTGGATGTACTAACAGCAAGGTATAGGGTAATGTGATCTGATAGATAGTCCATTTTCATTAATTCCCTTTTATGAGCAACTGTGATATAATAATTTTATTATGTACGATGAAGGGGTAGCAGGTTTGGAAGAGGTAGATATTATTGAACAGGGTATAGCAGATATGAGTATTGATTTGCTGAAAATACTCTTGATAGATAAAACTACAAAAAAATATATCAGATGGGCGACCGACAATTATGCATCCTTGGGTAAGGATTATAGTGCTGGGGTAGAGATAAAGCCTGAGTTTATCACAGGGAATTATACGAATGTGATACAACCAAGAGTGGCGAAATCACAGACTGAGCAGATGAAAAGAACCCGAGACAAGGCTGAAGTGTTTACACCTTGTTGGATATGTAATGAACAGAACAATTTAGTCGATGATGCATGGTTTGGCAGGCAGAATGTGTTCAATACCAGTAGTGGTGATTCGTGGAGAGTTACAGATGGGGTAGTCGACTTTCCAAATGACAAGACATGGCAACAATATGTAGATGCTAGAAGATTGGAAATTAGTTGTGGAGAAGCACCTTATCTTGTTAGCAGATATAATACAGTTACAGGTGAGTCGATACAGATAAAAGACAGAATAGGAATTCTTGATAGAAAAATGCGTATTGTTTCTGAGAATACGCAGACCGAGGAAGAATGGCTCAAATGGACAATCAGGGCATTTCAGAGTACATATGGCTACGATTATCAGGGCGATAATGTATTGTTGGCAAGAGAGAACCTGCTATTCACTTTTTCAGATTATATGGTGAGTAAGTTTGGAAAAGAGCCGACATTAGTTCAAATGAAGAAGATTGCCAATATAGTTGCATGGAATATCTGGCAGATGGATGGAATTACACTCACTACTCCATATAGTGAAGCAAGTCCATTGCACAGACAGATGACTATATTTGATTACATGGATGGAAATGTGGAAGAAGAAAAGATTCCTATGTTCAGTTTGATTAGGGATTGGAGAGCCGAAGAAACGATAGAGTTCAGGTCTTTGATGAATGAGGGGTACTGATATGGAGAAAGAGTTTAAGAATGCATTTGATTATAAGGTAATCTATGTTTTTGAAATTAATGATGAGAAGCATAAAGGTAAGGTAAAGATTGGAGATGCTACACTTCATACAACAAAAACGATTGAATGTCTTGCTCCAAATAGTAGAGAGCTAAATCAAGCAGCATTAGATAGAATCAAGGCATATACAAATACTGCTGGAGTAACGCCTAAGTTGCTTCATACTGAGTTAGCAGTTAGAACTGTAAAAGAAGGTGGACAAGTACAGCTTAAGGCATTTAGAGATTATGATGTCCATACGGTGTTGAAAAACTCAGGCATAAAAAATTCAACGATTGATGAAACCACAGGAAAAGAGTGGTTTGATATAGATTTGCAGACTGCTGAGAAAGCTATTTCAGCAGTTAAAAATAATGCATCAAATTTGAGCAATACGGAGGTCGTTTCTCATGCTCCAATTATATTTAGACCTGAACAGGAAGAGGCTATAAAGAGAACAATCAAACAGTTCAAGAAGTCCTATAGAATGCTTTGGAATGCAAAGATGCGTTTTGGTAAGACCATTTGTGCATTGGAAGTTGTAAGGCAAATGAATTTTCATAAAACCATTATTCTTACCCACAGACCTGTAGTTAATGAGGGTTGGTATGAAGATTTTACAAAGATATTCAGGGGTAGTTCTAATTTCATATATGGCTCAAAGGCTAATGGATATACAGTCGAGCAGTTGCTGAATACTGAGAAGAATTTTGTATATTTTGCTTCTGTTCAAGATTTGAGAGGTTCTTCTCAGGTTGGTGGTAAATTTGACAAGAATGACATTATATTCAAGACCGTTTGGGATTGCGTAATTGTGGATGAAGCTCATGAGGGAACGACAACTCTTTTAGGTGAAGATACTGTAAGGGCAGTATTAAAGGATGGAAACAATACAAAATTATTAGCGTTATCTGGTACACCATTTAATATCCTAGATGGCTATGAGGAAGATGCCATATACACTTGGGATTATATTATGGAGCAAGAGTGTAAGTCAGAATGGGATAAGAACCACTTTGGTGATTCTAATCCTTATGAGGAGTTACCAGAGCTTCGTATATACACTTATGACCTTGGTCAGATTTTACACAATAGAGACTATATTGCATTTGAAGATAAGGCATTCAATTTCCATGAGTTTTTTAGAACGTGGACAGGTGATTATGAAATTGACCACGCCAATATGCCAGCGTATGCCAAGGTGGGTGATTTTGTCCATGAGTTTGATGTGCTAAGTTTTTTGAATATGCTAACAAACCCAGACGACAAGAGTATGTACCCATATTCTACTGAAGAGTATCGTAATTTGTTTAAGCATACACTTTGGATAGTGCCAGGGGTAAAAGAAGCCAGAGCCTTGAAGAAGTTGATGATAGAGCGTACTTTGTTTGGTAATGGTATGTTTGATATTGTAAATGTTGCTGGCAATGGTGATGAGGAAGAAAAACCAGAAGAAGCATTAAGCAAGGTAAAGACTGCAATAAAAAATGCAGGAGAAGATAATTATACAATAACCTTATCTTGTGGCAAACTTACAACGGGAGTAACTGTTCGAGAATGGACAGGGGTATTCATGTTAGCTGGTTCATTTTCAACATCTGCTGCAAATTATCTTCAGACAATTTTTAGGGTTCAGTCACCATGTAATATAAATGGTAAGATAAAAGATGTAAGTTATGTATTTGATTTTGCTCCCGATAGAACTTTAAAAATGGTATCAGAAGCAGTTTCAATATCAGCAAAGGCTGGTAAACGTAATTCAGAGGATAAGCGAGTGCTGGGTAAGTTTCTGAATTATTGTCCTGTGATAGCCATAGAAGGTTCAGAAATGAAGGAATATAGTGCTAATAGGCTATTACAACAGTTAAAACGAGCTTACGCTGATAAGGTTGTTAGAAATGGTTTTGATGATAGCAATTTGTATAGTGATGAGTTGTTCATGCTGGATGATGTGGATATCCAGAAGTTCGACGAATTGAAAGGAATCATTGGTACATCAAAGGCAGCACCGAAAGCAAATGATATAATTGTTAATGAACAGGGGCTTACAAAGGAAGAATATGAGGAAACTGAAAAGTTGAAGAAGAGGCCTAAGAAAGAGCTTTCTCCAGAGGAGAAGGCAAGGCTTGAAGAACTTAGGCAGTTGAAGAAGTTGCGTAACGATGCTATATCCATTCTCAGAGGTATCTCTATAAGAATGCCATTGCTTATTTATGGTGCAGAAATCCCTTACGAGGAAGAGATTACTTTGGATAAATTTGTAGACATGGTTGATGATTCATCTTGGGAAGAGTTCATGCCAGATGGTGTAACCAAGGATAAGTTTAGGGAGTTTAAGAAGTATTATGATGAAGATGTATTTATAGCCGCAGGTCGAAGAATAAGAAATGTAGCAAAAGAAGCAGACACTTTAAGCCCTACTGAGCGTGTGCAGAAAATAGCTGGACTTTTCAAATATTTCAAGAACCCTGATAAGGAGACAGTCCTTACACCTTGGCGAGTGGTAAATATGCATATGAGTGATTGTCTTGGCGGTTGGGACTTCTATAGTGAAAGTCATAAGGATGACGAAATGCCTGATACACCGAGGTTTGTAGACCAAGGTGATGTTACGCAAGATGTATTTTTCAAGCGTGACACGAGAATATTGGAAATCAATTCAAAGACAGGTTTGTATCCTTTGTATGTTACTTATAGCGTGTTTAGGGCAAAGTGTCAGGGTATTGATGAGAAAGAGCTTATATTGAAAAAACAAAGAGATATCTGGTTTGAGACAGTAAGAGATAATATTTATGTTGTATGTAAAACGCCGATGGCAAAGACTATAACCAAGAGAACTTTGGTGGGATATTATTCTCAGAAGATTAATGCACATTACTTCGATGATTTAATAAATACGATGGCAAATAAGCCGCAGTTGTTCGTTGACAAGGTAACCAAGGAAAGTTATTGGAAGAAAGGAAATAAGACTATGCATTTTGATGCGATTGTAGGCAATCCGCCTTATATGCAAATGGATTCAGGAGCCCAAGCAAGTGCAAAACCAATATACAATAATTTTGTTGAGACAAGTAAGTCGATTTCACCTAATTATCTTTCGTTTATTATCCCTACAAGATGGTATGCAGGAGGAAAAGGGTTAGATGCATTTAGAGATAAAATGCTAGATGACAAGCATATTAGGACTTTAAATGATTGTTTAGCGCCTGAGTATATATTTCCAAATACAAATATTAGAGGGGGGGTGTGTTATTTCTTATGGGACTTAAAGTACAATAATATGTTAGATTTAGTGCATATAGTTACTAGCGATAAAGGAAATATTATAAGTGATGTTATGCGTCCATTGAAGGTTGAGGGTGCTGATGTATTTATTAGATTTAATGAGGCAATATTAATTATACAAAAAGTAAAATCTAAAATAGGAGAATCATTGGATACATGGATATCTCCTCGTAGACCATTTGGTATTGATAGTTCTTTTTCAAAGAGTGAGGAATTTAGTGGGATTAAGAATACAGAACATTGTGTTGAGTGTATAGGAAAAGGATTGCAATTAGGTTATATTAGGAAAGATAGTATTGAGACGCATATGGAATGGGTAGATACATGGAAAGTGTTCATGCCTAGAGCGAATAATATAGGTACTGAGTTGAATGATGATAATTTAAATACATTTATTGGAAAGCCAGGAATGGTATGTACTGAGGCATATATTGCAATTGGTGCAGATAAGAATTTGGATGAAATAAAATGTAGAAATTTATCCACTTATATGAGAACTAAATTTGCTAGATTCATGCATAGTTTAGCAAAAGCAAGTCAAGATGCAACTTCAAAAACATTTGTATTTGTTCCAGTGCTTGATTTTTCTAGAAGATGGTTGGATAAAGATTTGTATGAGTATTTTTCATTGTCTGATACAGAAGTAACATTTATAGAAAAAATGATAAAACCTATGGAGTAAATTTTATGTCATCAGTAACACAAAGAATTACAGAGATTAAGCAACCTACAGGTGGATATCTACCTTTATCAAAAATGAATATTGCAAAGATAGCAGATGGTAGAATCCTGAAGGATAGTGAAAATCTTCATCCAAGTGTTATTGGTATGGCTGTTGATTACTTATCAAGGTTTATGTCAGGTACACCTGTAAAAGAGGCATTTGCTATTTCTTTGAAGGGTGCAAAAATAGCTGAGAAGTTTGGCGTTACAGATTCTAGAGCGAAGTCATTTGTTTTATTGAGGCACATAAAGGGGGTAGATGATGATTCGATTATATGTGCCTGTAAATTGGTAACCTATGATGTATGGCTTCGTAATACAAGATATGCATTAGATTCATTAAGTGAAGCTGACACAGAACCGGATTCTAGCACGATTTCCAACATAAGAATTATGGTGGAAAGAAGTATTGAGTTTTTTGAAAAGTTTGGACCTGTGACAGTTGATGGTTTTACATTTGAGACTGCTGGCTACACGAAAACAGTTGATTTTGGCGATGGAGATTTCCTTACGGAGGATACATTATGGGACTTCAAGGTTCTAAGTAAAGCTCCGTCACCAAAGTATACACTTCAGATTCTCATGTATTGGATAATGGGACAACATTCTGAGAAAGACATATTTAAAGGGATTAACAGAGTGGGGATATTTAATCCCCGATTAAATGTTGTTTACACTGTAGAGGTGGCAGATATTGGTGAGGATATAATTAAGCAAATTGAAGATGTAGTCATATGTTATGGCAGTTGATTTGGTGTAGGAGAAATACGAAGGATGGATATAATTAATATACCGCAACCTTGTAATGAGGAAGTACAGAAGTATTTAGATTTATGGGATTCACTTGAAAACTATGTGCTACAGGAGAGTAGTCTGGATAAATTATTTAAGGTTGTGTTACCCAATAATACAGAGACAGAAGATATACTTATTAAAGCGAGTACACTGAATGATTTCTACAATACAAAAATCTTCTCAATATTTCCTGTTGCAAAGTATATTCAGTCGTTGAATATAGATGCGAGGTTAAGGTGTGGAGATTCTTCTTTAGTGGCAGAGATAGCTGATGTGGAAATAGCAGGAAAGAAAAAATGCTTTTATTCGTTTGCATCGAAGTATTGTTCACATCATAACCAAGATGAATTTCCAATATACGATAGTTATGTCGAGAAAGTATTGGTATATTTCAGAAAAAAGGATATGTTTGATAAGTTTAAGTTGGCTGATTTAAAAAATTATCCACGTTTCAAAGAGATATTACTCAGCTTTGCAGATTATTATGGTATAGCAGAATATGGGTTGAAAGATTTGGACAGATATCTCTGGCAGTTAGGTAAAGAATATTTCCCGAAAAGTTATTGAGATATTGGTAAACTTTCAGTAACAAATAATCCATATAATCTGTCTCTTATACACATCTCCGAGCCCACGAGACTAGGCATGATCTC
>ENA-OZAB01000136-OZAB01000136.1-human-gut-metagenome-genome-assembly--contig:-NODE-136-length-52181-cov-14.315754_pt1 | contig 52181 bp, 43 predicted proteins | sample MGYA00243297_ERZ653491 | MGnify/ENA primary metagenome ERZ653491 (study PRJEB26926, sample SAMN06165154) | human gut metagenome | biome: ENVO:00009003; feature: ENVO:2100002; material: ENVO:00002003... | reverse complement strand
TAGTCTCGTGGGCTCGGAGATGTGTATAAGAGACAGATATTATATTGAAGATATGATAAGCGTGTGTAATTCTATTGAAACACAAAATTATTCCCATTAACAGGAGGTAGCTGCTATGAAAAACACCAGGATATTGCTGTCCGAATTTCAAAATCAAATCCATAATGATTTACTTACAGACATTTATATCGACACGGATATGCTCCCTTACCAGATAAACCGATATAGGAATGCCATACAAATATACGAGAAAGCCTTTGGAAGCGGTGAGGCTGCAATTTACAGTGCTCCCGGCAGGAGCGAGATTGGCGGCAATCACACTGACCACCAGCACGGAGAAGTGCTGGCGGCATCCATCAACAATGATGCCATTGCAATTGTCGGAGGCTTAGACGAGCCTGTGGTGAAAATCCTTTCCGACGGTTACGACATAATTACCGTTAACCTCTCCGACCTAGAAAAAAAAGAAGCCGAAAAGGGAACTACCCTCTCCCTAATCAAAGGCGTTCTTGCAGGAATGCAGCAGCACGGATATCACTTAGGCGGTTTCCAGGCATATATCACCAGCGATGTGTTAATCGGAGCTGGTCTTTCCTCCTCCGCCGCATTTGAGACCATTATCGGAACCATAATCTCCGGTCTCTATAACGATATGAAAATTTCTCCAATTGAGATTGCCATTATCGGACAGTATGCGGAAAATGTATATTTCGGAAAGCCCTGCGGTTTGATGGACCAGATGGCATGCTCTGTAGGAGGTCTGGTTCACATTGATTTTGCAAACCCGGAAAAGCCTTTGGTTAAACAGGTAGAATTTGACTTAAATGCCCATGGCTACAGTCTCTGCATTACCGATACGAAGGGTTCCCATGCAGATTTAACCGAGGATTATGCAGCAATTCCCGCCGAAATGAAAAAAGCGGCTGCCTGCTTTGGGAAGGAGGTATTACGGGATGTGTCTAAAGCGGAGCTTTTAGCCAATCTAAATAAAATCAGAGAAGAAGTAAACGACAGGGCTGCCCTCCGCGCTATTCATTTTGTGGAAGAAAATGAACGGGTACAAAGGGAGGTAAATGCCCTGCAGACAGATGATTTTACCGGCTTTTTAGATATGGTAAAATCCTCCGGTGATTCTTCCTTCAAATATCTACAAAATGTATATACCAGCCACGATACAGAACACCAGAATGTATCCATCGCCCTGGCTGCCAGCGATTGCATCCTTGGGAAAAATGGCGTCAGCCGGGTACACGGCGGAGGGTTTGCCGGAACCATCCAGGCATTTGTAAAAAATACCGCTGTTCCGGAATACAAAGCTGCAATGGACGGCATCTTTGGTGAAGGCTCCTGCAACGTATTAAAAATCCGTAAGTACGGCGGTATAAAGGTATTATAGTACACTTGAAAAGGAGGATATGATTATGAGTATTTTAGTATTAGGTGGTGCGGGCTACATCGGCTCCCACACAGTTTATGACTTAATTGACGCAGGGGAAGAGGTTGTCATTGTAGACAATTTAGAAACTGGTTTCCGGGAAGCTGTTCACCCGAAAGCAAAATTTTATGAGGGCGATATCCGCTGCCGGGAATTTATCGATTCTGTATTTGAAAAAGAACGCATTGACGGCATCATTCATTTTGCTGCCAATTCACAGGTGGCGGAAAGCATGGTAAATCCCTTAAAATATTATAACAATAACCTATGCGGTACAGAAATTTTATTGGAGAGCATGGTTGCCCACGGAATTGACAAAATTGTATTCTCTTCCACCGCTGCAACCTACGGCGAACCGGAACGGATTCCTATCCTGGAAACAGACCGTACCCTTCCAACCAACTGCTACGGGGAAACCAAGCTTTCCATGGAAAAAATGTTTAAATGGACAGCCGCCGCCCACAAGCTCCGTTTTGTGTCCCTCCGCTACTTTAATGCCTGCGGTGCACATCCAAATGGCCAGATAGGCGAGGCACATAACCCGGAAACCCATTTAATTCCACTAATCCTTCAGGTACCAAATAACCAGCGGGACTTCATTTCCATTTATGGAACGGACTACGATACAAAGGATGGCACCTGTGTCAGGGATTATATCCATGTAAATGATTTGGCACAGGCACATATTCTTGCCATGAAATACTTACGGGAAGGAAGGGAAAGCAATATTTTCAACCTGGGAAATGGTGTAGGCTTTACTGTAAAAGAGGTTGTGGAAGCAGCACGAAAGGTAACCGGTCATCCGATTCCTGCCAGAGAAGAGGCAAGACGTGCAGGAGACCCGTCCACTTTAATTGCATCCAGCGATAGGGCAAAAGAAATTCTTGGCTGGAAACCACAGTTTAATGATTTGGAAACCATCATTTCCACCGCATGGAAATGGCACCAGTCCCATCCACACGGATATCAGGACAAATAGAAAAAAAGGGAGGCAGGCATATGATTCATAATCTTATTCATGAATTAGTGGAGTATGGAATGCGCAGTGGATTAGTAGACGCTGCAGATAAAATTTATGTGACAAACAGACTGCTGGAATTATTCCGGCTATCTGATTATACGGAACCGGAATCTGTAAAAAATGAACCCCGCCAGCTGCACCTGATTTTAGAAGAGCTGACAGACTACGCCTGGGAAAATGGAATATTAGAGGAAAATACGATAACCGATAAAGATTTATTTGACACGAAGGTTATGGGTCTGCTGACCCCTCCTCCATCTGTGGTGAGAAAAATCTTTACCCAAAAATATGCGCAGTCACCAGAGACCGCAACCGATTATTACTATCATTTCAGCCAGGCGACTAATTATATCCGCAGAGACCGGATTGCAAGGGACGAAAAATGGACGGCAGATACGGAATTTGGTCCCATCGACATTACCATTAATCTTTCCAAACCGGAAAAGGACCCAAGGGATATCGCCAAAGCCGCACAGGCAAAAAAATCCGGCTACCCAAGCTGTCTGTTATGCCGGGAAAATGAAGGCTACGCTGGACATTTTTCCCACCCTGCCAGACAGAATCACAGAATCATTCCCATTACATTACAGGGCGAAGCATATAACCTGCAGTATTCTCCCTATGTATATTACAATGAACACTGTATTATTTTTAATGACCGGCATATCCCAATGAAAATAGACAGGGATGCCTTTGCAAAGCTGCTCGATTTTGTCCGGCAATTTCCACATTATACCGCCGGCTCCAATGCAGATTTGCCAATTGTGGGAGGCTCTATCCTAAGCCATGACCATTTCCAGGGCGGAGGCTATGTATTTGCCATGGCAAAGGCGCCCTATGAGTATACCTTTACATTAAAGGATTTTCCGGAGGTTCATGCGGGAACCATCAAGTGGCCAATGTCCGTCATCCGCTTACAGGGCAGGAATCCGGATGCCGTTACCGCCGCCGCTGACCATATTTTAAACACATGGCGGAGTTATACGGACAAAGCTGCCTTTATTTTCAGCGAAACCGATGGCACCCCACACAATACCATTACCCCGATTGCCCGGATGCACGATACACTCTATGAGCTGGATTTAGTACTGCGCAACAATATAACCACCAAAGAGTATCCTCTGGGACTGTACCATCCTCATCCACAATATCATCACATTAAGAAAGAAAACATTGGATTAATTGAGGTGATGGGACTTGCGGTGCTGCCTGCCCGCCTGAAAAATGAGATTGCCCAGTTGGAAGATGCCATTCTTAGCCATAAGGATATCCGGGAAAATGCGGATATTGAAAAGCATGCCGACTGGGTAGACAGCTGGATAGGAAATTACACTGTCACCAGCGACAACATCCATCCCATTATGCAAACAGAAATTGCCAATGTATTTGTTAAGGTGCTGGAATGTGCCGGTGTTTACAAGCGCACACCAGAGGGCAGGGAAGCCTTCCTAAGCTTTATTAACGCTTTATAAGCTTGAAATACCGCTGCAAATACGATAAAATAAAAAGAAAACCTATGGGGAGGTATAACATGAGATTAGTAACACGTTCCGATTTTGACGGACTGGCTTGTGGTGCTTTATTGCTGGAGGCTGGAATCATTGATTCCTGGACCTTTGCCCATCCAAAGGATTTACAGGATGGACTGGTTCCCGTTGATGAGAATGACTGTCTGGCAAATGTTCCGTTTGTGGAGGGGTGCGGACTTTGGTTTGACCATCACTCCAGCGAACATGAACGCCAGCAGCTAGAGGGTAAATATAAGGGCGAGAGCCGCATTACCCCATCCTGTGCCAGAATCATTTATGACTACTACGGAGGCAAAGAGCGCTTCGGCCACTTTGACGAAATGATGGAGGCTGTTGACAAGGTTGACTCCGGCAATCTTACCATTGACGAGGTTCAGAACCCTACAGGATGGATTTTAATTGGTTTTCTAATGGACCCGAGAACAGGGCTTGGCAGATGGCGTAATTTCACCATTCCGAATTACAAGCTAATGGAAGAATTAATGCAGGCATGCCGTACAATGAACACGGATGAGATTTTGAATCTCCCGGATGTGAAGGAACGAATTGACGTATATTTTGAACAGACTGAGAAGTTCAAGGAGATGGTAAAGGAACATACCCGTGTGGAGAAGGACGTTATCATTTCTGATTTGCGGGGTGTTGACCCGATTTATTCCGGCAACCGTTTTATGATTTACAGCATGTACCCGGAGCAGAACATCTCCGCATGGATTGTAAACGGCAAGGGCGGAAAAGGTTGTTCGGCGGCTGTAGGCTACAGTATCCTGAACCGCACCTCTGACGTGGATGTGGGAAGCTTAATGCTGAAATATGGCGGTGGCGGACACAAGGCTGTGGGTACCTGCCAGTTCAGTGATGAAGACATGAAGACAGAATTACCTAAAATGCTGGATGAGTTAATCAACGGCGTAAAATAATACAATACAGACACACTGCCGGAGCCAGGGAATCCCCAACGGATTTACCGCTCCGGCTATCCTAATATTTCCTTATACACCCGGAATACATTCTGGTACATAATTTTATCAATTTCCTGCTGGCTGAAGCCATTTTTTTCAAAGATGACTGCCAGCCCATCCATTTTTTCTACCCTTGGGCAGCCCTGATATGGGGGAATCCCGTCAAAATCACTGCCCAGCCCCACACATTCTATTCCTCCAACATCCGCAATATGTCTTGCATGCTTTCCAATATCCGGTTCTCCTGTTACGGAATCCCTTAAAAAGTCTGCACAGTAATTAAGCCCCACCACGCCGCCTCTGTCTGCAAGCCTCCGTATCATATCATCTGTCAGATTCCGCACCCACGGGCACACCGCCCTTGCGTTGGAATGGCTTGCCACAAAGGGTCTCTTTGTATACCTTACCACATCATAAAAGCCTGCGTCCGATAAATGGGAGACATCCACTATCATTCCCATTTCCTCCATCTCCTCCACAAACCGGATTCCGGTTTCCGTCAGCCCATCCGAGGTATTGGGCGTATAGAAATCCTTATTTCCGTTAAGGTTTGGATACCCGATTTCATTGGGGAAATTCCATGTCAGCGTCATCATCCGGACTCCCTGGTCATATAGATAATGGAGATTTTCAGGCTTTCCCTCACAGGCTTCCCCACCCTCCACGGTAAGCAATGCAGAAAGCTTTCCTGTTTTCTCATTTTCCAAAATCTCCTTCGTGGTCACCACCTGGGAAATCCAGTCCGCATTGTTGTCCATTTCTTCCCGGAAAACAGACAGCAATTCCCTTACGGTTGCAAACGAGCTTGTTTGCGGCTTTTGCTCCACAAATAAAGCAAAATTTTGTACCGAGCAGCCCCCTTTTTTCATCCTCTCTAAATCAAGCATAAGCTTATTTCTGCGGAGTGTCATATGCTCTCCTCTTTTTCTTCCCTCCAGAAGCTCATGCATGGTATCACAATGCATATCAATTACCTTCATACTACACCTCTTTTCCTGGTTTTCCTTCTATCCTAATATATAAAAATGTAACGTAATAAATGACACAGAATCACTCAGAAAAGGTCCACCGGACCTTTTCCTTATATGCATGGCAACGCAAAAATAGCTTCTGACTGCATTATCCAATACGGTTAGAAGCTATTTCGCTACGCTCTGATTATATAAATATATTCTTCACGGACATTTTTTATTGAATTGTCTTAATCCATCCCTCAGGTGCCTCAATACGTCCCATCTGGATTCCTGTCAGCGTGTCGTATAACTGTTTTGTGACAGGACCCATCTCATCCATGCCGCTTGGGAAACAGATTTCCTCACCATGGTCAACAATCTTTCCAACCGGAGAAATCACAGCAGCTGTTCCGCAAAGACCGCACTCTGCAAAATCCTTAACCTCTGCAAATTTTACCTCTCTATGCTCTACGGTCAGACCAAGATATTTCTCAGCTACCACCATAAGAGAACGGCGGGTAATAGACGGTAATATACTGTCTGACTTTGGAGTTACCATCTTGCCATCCTTTGTGATAAAGATAAAGTTGGCTCCACCGGTCTCCTCTACCTTTGTACGGGTTGCTGCATCCAAATACATATTCTCTGAATATCCCTGGTTATGTGCATCCACAATGGCATGCAGGCTCATGGCATAGTTAAGACCTGCCTTGATATGTCCTGTTCCATGCGGTGCTGCACGGTCAAAATCAGACACACGGATTGTAATCGGCTTTGCGCCGCCCTTAAAATATGGGCCAACCGGGGTAACAAAAATACGGAACTGGTATTCATCAGCCGGAGCCACACCAATTACAGGGCTGCTGCCAAACATATATGGCCGGATGTACAGGGTTGCTCCGGAGCCATATGGCGGAACATAATCTATATTCGCCTGTACCGTCTTAACAACTGCCTCAACAAATTTATCCTCCGGGAAAACCGGCATCTCCAGTCTCTTACAGGTATCTGCCATTCTCTGGGCATTTAAATCCGGACGGAAACATACAACATGACCATCCTCTGTGGTATATGCCTTAAGTCCCTCAAAGCATGTCTGGGCATACTGTAAAACTCCTGCACACTCACTGATTGTCACATTTGCATCACTTGTCATGACACCCTCATCCCAAGCGCCGTTCTTATAGTTTGATACAAACCGGTTCTCCGTTTCTACATAACTGAATCCTAAATTTGACCAATCGATGTTTTTACTCATCTAAAAAACTTCCTTTCCTCGGCTATTTTGCAACATCTGTCTTTCCCTCATTTGTTGTATTGCCTATCCTACATTTTCGCCGTACCAATCAGGCATTCTGTCTAATCGTACTTTTGTTCATGTATTACATGAACCAAGTTTACCACCAGCCTGCTATTTGTGCAAGCTAAAATCCTGTATTCCTGCTACTATGAAACATGAAAAAATTTCTTTTTACTTCTGCTGATAACATATTCTCTATATTATAGGGCTTTTATTCTTTTTAATGCCTCTAAAGTATTCTCATAGGTTCCAAATGCAGTCAGTCTGAAATATCCCTCTCCACTTGGGCCAAAGCCTGAACCAGGGGTACCAACCACATTTGCATTGGCAAGTAAATAGTCAAAAAACTCCCAGGAGGTCATTCCATCCGGTGTAGTAAGCCAGATATATGGTGCATTCACACCGCCGGAAACCGTAAAGCCTGCCTCGGCAAGACCTTCCTTGATAATCTTCGCATTATTCATATAGTAAGCAATCTGCTCCGCAGTCTGTTTCTTTCCCTCTTCGCTGTAAACCGCCTCACCTGCGCGCTGGATAATATATGGCGCACCATTGAATTTCGTTCCATGACGTCTTGCCCATAACGCATTTAAGGAGGTTCCGTCCTCTGCCTTCAAAGCCTTTGGCACAACAGCATATCCAAGACGGGTTCCTGTAAAGCCTGCATTCTTTGAAAAGCTTTTAAGCTCTATTGCACAGGTTTTCGCGCCCTCACACTCATAGATGGTATGCGGTACATCCTCCTCGCTGATATAAGCCTCATAAGCCGCATCATAAATGATGACTGCCCCAACTTTATTGGCATAGTCCACCCACTCCTGCAGCTGTGGCTTCTTAATGGTTGCTCCTGTCGGGTTATTTGGAAAACATAAATAAATGATATCCGGTGTCTCCTCCGGCAGCTCCGGTGCAAATCCATTCTCCGCCTTACAAGGCATATAAATCACATCACTCCAAAGCTCTGTTTCCTTGTTATATGTGCCCGTTCTTCCAGCCATGGCATTTGTATCTACATATACCGGATATACCGGGTCGCAGACAGCAATCCTGTTGTCAATTGCAAAGATTTCCTGAATATTGCCGGAATCACATTTTGCCCCGTCACTGACGAAAATTTCATCAATGGCAATATCTGCTCCTCTTGCTGCATAATCATTTTTTGCAATTGCACTTCTTAAAAATTCATAGCCCAAATCCGGTGCATAACCGTGAAAGGTTTCCTTCACTGCCATTTCGTCCACTGCGGCGTGCAGGCTGTCAATGATTGCGGGAGCCAGGGGCTGGGTCACATCTCCTATTCCTAAGGATATAATCTCCTTATCCGGATTTGCCTCCTTATATGCATTTACTTTTTTCCCAATGGTGGAAAACAGATAGCTTCCCGGCAGCTTTAAATAATTCTCATTTACCTTAAACATAATATCCTCCTTCGCTCCTCCCTTTCGGAAGTCCATTTCATTTATGAATATTCAGGCGCCAGTTGTCCTGAAGATTACTTCTGTCAGTCAAAATCAATCTCTCCATCAAACACTACCGTGGCAGGACCGGTCATATATACCAGATTTTCTTCCCTGTCCCAGCGCACCAGTAAATCACCGCCCAACAGATGAAGCGTAATCTCATCCTCTGTCAGCCCATTTAAAATGCATGCCACTGTTGATGCACAGGCTCCGGTTCCACAGGCAAGCGTTTCACCGGTTCCCCGTTCCCAGACACGCATATTAACCGTATTCCGGTCTAAAACCTGGATAAATTCTGCATTCACCCTGTTAGGAAAAAGCTCGTGTCTCTCTAACACCGGGCCCACCTCTTCCAGAGGAAAATCCGCAGTATTTTCTACAAATACCACACAGTGGGGATTTCCCATGGACACACATGTCATCCTGTACTCTTTTCCAGCTGCCAAAACCGGCTCATTTACCAGAATGTCTTTTTCCGATTTTACCGGAATCTTAACCGGTTTAAGCTCCGGCTCTCCCATATTCACTGTGACGGTTTTTACCTTACCATCCTCTATGTGTAAATCCAGATATTTAATACCCGCCAGCGTCTCCACCGAAATATTCGTCTTATCCGTCAATCCATAATCATAAACATATTTGGCAACACACCGGATACCATTTCCACACATTTCCGACCTTGAACCATCTGCATTGTACATATCCATACAAAAATCTGCCACCTTGGATGGTTTTATCAGAATCAACCCGTCAGAGCCAATTCCAAAATGTCTGTCGCTAACCTTAATTGCTGCCTGGGAAGGATTCTTTACGTCCTCTTTGAAACAATTCACATATACATAATCGTTTCCAAGGCCTTCCATCTTTGTAAATTTCATAAGTCCAGCCTCCCTTAAAAAATATCCAGAATCATGTGGGCAGTCTCCACAAGATTCGTCCCATTATCCATACTCTTTTTCTGCAAATACCGATGGGCTTCTTCCTCGGAAAAATTCTTCTGCTTCATCAGCATCATTTTTGCATGAGAGATAATCTGCTTTTCTTCGTCTGTCCGAACAGCAGGCTTTGATTTCTTTTTCTTCATCTGATAGTACAATTTGTCATACATCAGCTGAACATTTTCCACTAAATCCGCCGCCTTAATTGGCATGGAAAGGCAAACGATATCACTGGAATTACACTCAGAATAGTACCGCTTCGATGCCACTAACAGCATATCAAATGTATCGGGCAGATATTCCAGCAGCTCGCTATACATCATATCCACAAATTTGTACCCACTGACAACAATTCCATAATCCAAATCATCTGTCATGTTAATAACCTGTGCCGCTGTTGTGCATGCCGCCATTACCTCAATACCATTCCGCACCAGTAGATTCTTAATACTTTTGGCCTCCTCCAGCTTCGGAAATACTACGATTACGCTAATCACGTTCTTCCTCCTTGCTATAACTGAAAGTCATTTTCCACCAAACGTATTTAGATTTTGTACAAGTACTCATCAATTTCCCATGCCGTTACCTGCTCTCTAAAGCGGTTCCACTCATCTCTCTTTGCAGCAAGATATTTTGCATGAACATGCGGACCTAATACTTCCTTCATGAACTCGTCATCTTCAAAATAATGACATGCCTTGCTTAAGTTTGAAGGAATTGCCTCAATCCCCTGTTCCTCCAGCTCTTTTTTGGACATTTCATAGATATTGCCCTCAACGCTCGCAGGAATTTCCAGACCACGTTTAATGCCATCAAGACCTGCAGCCAGACAGGATGCAAAAAGCAGATACGGATTGGCAGCCGGGTCCGGGGAGCGGAGCTCTACCCGCATATTGGTTCCCCGTGTAGACGGAATCCGGATAAGCGGACTGCGGTTTCCCTCTGACCATGTAATATAAACCGGTGCCTCATAGCCTGGAAGCAGACGCTTATAAGAGTTGACAAGAGGGTTTGCAATCAGTGTCATTCCCTTCATATGGTTCATAATTCCTGCAATGAACTGATATGCCTCTGTGCTGACACCGTTTGGAGCTGAATGGTCATTAAAGATATTCACCCCATCCTTGGATAAGGACATATTAATGTGAAGACCTGAGCCGCAGACTCCATATACCGGCTTTGGCATAAAGCTTGCAAACAGACCATGCCGTTTTGCAATAGTCTTGACTACCAGCTTAAAGGTCATCATATTGTCTGCCGCCTTCAGCGCATTTGTGTATTTAAAATCAATCTCATGCTGGGCAGGCGCTACCTCATGATGGGAAGCCTCAATCTCAAATCCCATCTCCTCGAGATTCAGGATAATATCCCGGCGCGCATTCTCTCCCAAATCAAGAGGAGAAATGTCAAAATAACCGGCTTTTTCATGGCTGATAGTCGTCGGTCTGCCCTCATCATCTGTGTGGAACAGAAAAAATTCACACTCCGGACCCACATCAAAGCTGTAGCCCATATCTGCCGCTTCCTTTAACACCTTTTTCAAAATATAACGTGGGTCGCCCTCAAAGGGTGTTCCGTTGGGTCTGTACACATCGCAAATCATTCTTGCCACTTTTCCGTGCTGCGGTCTCCATGGGAACACCTCAAATGTATTCAAATCCGGATACAGATACATGTCTGACTCATCAATTCTCACAAACCCCTCAATAGAAGAACCATCAAACATACATTTATTATCTAAAGCCTTTTCTAACTGGCTTGCCGTAATCGCTACATTTTTAAGAGTGCCAAACATATCCGTAAACTGAAGACGGATAAATTCAATATCTTCTTCCTCTACAAGTCTCAAAATGTCCTGTTTTGTGTATTTACTCATATTCGTTCTCTCCTTTATGATAATCTGATTTATATATCTACAAGAAATCACATTGAGTTCATGTTATCATAATTGTATTGTTTTTTCAATGGATTTCCTGTAGTCATAACAAAAAAGAACAATCTGATGTAAATTTATAATCCAGCAAAAGAATATTAATAGATATTGCCAATAAAGAAAGGATTTAATAAATAGAAAAAAGTGCCCCAACCCTTGTCACGTACAAGGATTGAGACAATCTCATCTGAACAGCTCCCCATGGGACTCGAACCCACGACCTACGCATTACGAATGCGTTGCTCTACCAACTGAGCTAGGGAAGCAAATATTTAATAACTACTTTTCAGGCATATTCCATTTATAATCCGGCTGCCACTGTAACAATCCAATGACAGCCGTAAGCTTTACATATCTTAATCTACTACGTAAGGCATTAATGCGATGTGACGTGCCCGCTTAATTGCAACTGTTAAAGCTCTCTGATGCTTTGCACAGTTACCGGTAATTCTTCTAGGAAGAATCTTACCTCTCTCTGAAATGTATCTCTTTAATTTGTTCACATCTTTGTAATCAATTAAGTTATTCTCATCTGAACAGAATACACATACTTTTTTTCTTCTACGAATGTTTCTTCTCTTCATTGGAGCATCACTGCGCTCTGGCTTATCTGTTTTATTATATGCCATTTCTATTTCCTCCTATTTTACTGGAACGGGAGCTCATCTTCAATGCCTTCCGGTATACTCATAAATCCATCTCCACTCGCTGCACTAGGAGCCGGACGGTTATTGCCGCCAAAATCTGCACCACCATTACTCTGTGCTGCATTCTTACTTTCTGCAAATTCCTGATTCTCTACGACAACCTCGGTTGTGTATACCTTGACACCATCTTTGTTTGTATAACTGCCGGTTTGAATTCTACCATCAATACAAATCTTTGTACCCTGTTTCAAATACTTCTCTGCAAACTCAGCACCACGGCCAAATACTACACAGGAAATAAAGTCTGCACTCTGCTCACCATTTCTCTGAAATTTGCGGTCAACTGCTAATGTATATCTTGCAATGGCTAAATTACTGTCACCACTTTGAGAATATCTTATTTCAGGGTCTCTTGTTAAGCGTCCCATTAAAATTACTTTATTCATATTTGGATTCCTCCTATTCGTTACGCGTCCTGTCTAACGCATAGGTATCTGATGACTGGTTCCATAATACGAACTTGTGCTTCTACCTGTGCTGGAACATCAGATTCCGCATCGAATTGGATGAAGTAATAAAATCCTTCTTTCATCTTCTGAATCTCGTAAGCTAATCTCTTCTTACCAGCATCCTCAACGTTAGTAACATTACCGCCAAACTTAGCAATTAACTCTTTTGCCTTCTCAACAGCATCTGTTCTAGCGTCGTCTTCGATTTTTGCACTGACAACTAACGCTAATTCATACTTGTTCATGTCTTATGCACCTCCTTATGGTCTCTGGCCCTCCTCATCACTAGGAGAACAAGGAAAATTGTGTTATACACCACAGAGATTGATTGTACCATAACAAGTCCGACAAATCAAGCGTTTTCTATAAAACCTTTAAAATTCTTTTCCACTAATTTCCTGCTTAACATAACCTGATGGGAGCACCCGGTACAGCGCAATCTGAAATCAGCTCCGGTTCGTATTATTTCCCATGCATTTGTTCCACACGGATGCTGCTTTTTTAATTTAATAACCTGCCCTATTTCAAAATTCATATCTCATTTTCCTCCATAGCAGAAGCTATCATTTGTTCAGTATCAGGAGCCTTCTCCACAGCTTCTGTTCTTACAAATTCCGCTCTCGCTTCCTCCTCTGTTAACGGTTCATTGAAATAATTTCCCTGCAGATAGTTCATAAACAGTCTGTCTGCAAGTTCTTTGCAATGTTCTGATTCAATCCCATTCCCTAAAATCATCTTACCGTTTTCCGCAAAAACTGTCACCATGGTACTAACCAGTAAATAAATGGTATCATTATTGTCCGCTTCTTTAATCATATTTTTATTAATTTTAATTATCTCAAATGGAAGTTCCGTCAAACGGGATAAATCTAAGATGCCTGCACCAAATCCATCCAGATAAAACCGGAATCCATGGGCTGCCATCTGCTCCATCCGCTGTCTTGCCAAATCATATTGTACACAAAATACTTCCTCCGGCAGCTCGATTGCGATATTTTCCGGTGACAAATCATATTTTTGCAGAATATCCAAAATCCTTATTTCCACATCATCTGCCATAAGCTGTTGTCTGGAAAAATTGACAGAAATAATCGGAGCATACATTCCTTCCTTAACAAAGGATTGAATATATTGACACACCTTATCAATCAATACATAACCCATTTCGGTTACATAGCCACTCTCTTCCGCAATCGGAAAAAATTCATTGGGTGAAATATCTCCTAAGACCTCATCCTTCAGACGAAACAAAGCTTCTCCCCGATTATATGTATTTTCTGCGACATCGAGAATCGGCTGATATTTCACATACATTTTTCCATCCTCAATAATATCTTTCAATATAGAAGAAATGCGAATACGGCGCTGCATTTTTCCCTTGCAATCATCATTACAAATGATACACTGGCTCTTTCTGTCCTTTGTAACAAATGTATGTAAATAATCCAACAATTCCAAAATCTCTGCTGAACTGTCAGCCATATCCGGATATTGTACAACTGTAATACATACCATCATCTTATGTGCCAGCGTTCCAGCCTGCCAGGTGTGTTCAAACCGCTCCAAAACCGGTTCACACCAGTTTGTAATTTCCTGCTCTGAAGCCTTATCCAGAATTACTCCAAAGGTGTCCTCGCCATATCGCACGATACCCTTCTTTGGCGAAACCTCCTCTAAATATTTTGCAACCGCTTTAATCAATTCACGCCCATTATGGCAGCCATACTCATAATTGACCTGTTTAAAATCATTTAAGATAATTAATGCAACTGTCATTGCCTGATTTGTTCCAATCCGGTAATCAATCATCTTTTTAAAAGAATTCCCATTGGGAAGCCGGGTCAGACTATCCATCCGGGCTGTATAATTATAACTATATAAATATAACAAAAGCAAAATAACAGTATAACCAAAGCCAAGACTGGCAACAGATTTAAAACGATATTGCATGTAATAACTGATAAGCATTATAAATGGAATTACACAAAAAACATACTGCTTTTTCTCAGATAATCTGCTGTGGTTTTTTACCAGTATGGCAAGGTATATTAGCAGAGAAAGTATCACTAATACATAGGGGAGCTTGTACCATGAATTGAAAACAATCTGCATAGTTCCTTCCACTCTGCTTACATCAAAAATCTCATGATTTGCCCAATTTGCCATTAGCAACAGTAAATTCAAAAAAGACGGCATTCCGATTATAATATATGTATGCACCGGGATTATATTCCGGTTATACAACACCTCAATCAGATAATTATTTAAATAAAACCAAATCCATACCATTGTCCAGAAGCTCAAACAAACTATCAGCTCTGCCAGCCACATGAAAGTAAAAATATTATTTCGGACAATAAAACAGGAAAGCAGATTAACCGCTAACAGTACTGTGACAATCCGAACCATATAAACATATAGTCTATCCTTCAAATCAAGCATATTATATCGGTTACTACAGGCAACCCACAAAATACTGCAGATAACCAGACCTGCACCCTCTAAATAAAAATTCAGCCTCATAACCAGCCCCCAAAATCAATTTTAATCTATTTGTGGTTTATTCTAGCATAAATTATTTACAATATAAAGCTTTTCCATATAAACGGAAAATCTTATGAAACCTTGCATGAATTTTCTGTAAAATGAAAAAGGACCCTGCCAGCTTTCACAGGCAAGAATCCCTATCATATCCTTTTCACTCTCTGCAATTCATATATTCATTAAACTCATCCAAATTGTTTCCAAAGACTTCTAACCATATGTACCTGTTCATTTCATTCCAAAATAAAAATGCCCAGAGCCGGAATCGAACCAGCGACACGAGGATTTTCAGTCCTCTGCTCTACCAACTGAGCTATCTGGGCATGGTACTTATATAATAAGTATCGAGTAGCGGGGACAGGATTTGAACCTATGACCTCCGGGTTATGAGCCCGGCGAGCTTCCAGACTGCTCCACCCCGCGATATTAAATTTTAAAATGGATGGAGGTGGATTCGAACCACCGAAGCAATATGCAGCAGATTTACAGTCTGTCCCCTTTGGCCACTCGGGAATCCATCCATGGTCTGTAACCAATTTGATATTATAGCTTAACTAATCCAAAAAAGCAATACTTTTTTACTCCGCCTTCAGCACCATTGCGGCAATTCTCGGAACATCAATAAACAGCTCATTATTTTCCACCTGATAGGTTCTGGCTTCCATAATATAGCCCTCCTCCGTTGTCAGCATCAGCTGTGTCAACGTGTCCCCATTCAGCATGCCCAGACGGTCCACAGAAAGGCGCAGTTCAACCTTTTCATAATTATTATTCAGGATAACAATCATTTTATCTTTCCTGCTAAAACGTCCATATGCCACAACCTTATGTGCTCCATGAAGGAACATTACGGAGCCATGTTTCAATACATCATTCTCTTTATGAATCTTAATGATATCCCGGTGAAACAAAATTAAATCCCGGTCTTCCCTGGTCCATGGATATGCCCTCCGGTTATCCGGGTCCGTCCAGCCGCACATACCGGCTTCATCCCCATAGTAAATAGTCGGCGCTCCGGGCCAGGTCATCTGGAATACCACCGCCTCCCGCAGTACACCCTTGTTAACATTCTCATTTGCCGCCTCCGGTCCCAATGTATGTGTACGCCCAACCCTGCGGTTTGTACGGGTCAGGAAACGGGAATGGTCATGGTTGGAAAGCTCATTCATGGAAACCTCTAAGGACTGCTGGTGAAAACGGCTCATATGATGGCGCAGGGAACCGATAAATGCATCCGGGTTACCAAGCAAGTCGCCGCGGAATTCATCAGAGTGCTTCTCCACTCCGGTCAAAAACCAGGTAATCGGCTCCATAAATGCATCATAATTCATAACCGTATCCCACTGGTCACCCTGCAGCCAGTTATACGGGTCACCATAGTGCTCCGCCAATATAATTGCGTTAGGATTCGCCTCCTTCACCACTTTCCGGAAATCTCTCCAGAACTTGTGGTTAAACTCCTCCGAATGTCCTAAATCTGCTGCCACATCCAGTCTCCAGCCATCCACATTGAAGGGCGGAGAAACCCATTTTTTCCCGATTCTCAAAATATACTGGTATAGCTCTTCCGAATCCTCATAATTCAGCTTTGGCAGGGTATCATGCCCCCACCAGCCATCATAGCTGGCATTATACGGCCATGCATTTTCATCATAGAATTTAAAGAAACTGCGGTAAGGGCTGTCAGCAGCCGGATAAGCACCTTTTTCGTATCCTTCCTGATTCTCGTAAATCAATTCTCTGTCCAGCCATTTGTTGAAGGAACCACAGTGGTTAAATACACCATCTAAAATTATTTTCATTCCCCGCCTGTGAATCTCCTCTACCATCTCGCAGAACAGCCGGTTGCTCGCCTCTAAATTCTCCTTATTGGTAACTCTGGTAATATAACGGGTAGAATTTTTATTGACATTATCCCCCTCTGCCAGACACTCTCCTTCATCCCTGACGATTTTCCCAAAATGAGGGTCCACATAATCATAATCCTGGATATCGTACTTGTGATTAGACGGAGAGACAAAAATCGGGTTTAAGTAAATCACCTCTACCCCTAAATCCTGCAGGTAATCCAGCTTATTGATTACTCCCTGCAAGTCACCGCCATAAAAGCACCGGACATCCATAGCATCCGGATATTTATCCCAATCCGTAATCCGTCTGGTAGTATCTCCAATATAAAAATATTCATTGTCCAGCACGTCATTGCTCAAATCACCGTTACAAAAACGGTCCACATAAATCTGGTAAATAACAGCGCCCTTTGCCCAGCCCGGTGTGGTGAAGCCCGGCATAATGCTGAAATTATAGGTAGGATTCACTTCGGTCTGCACGCCAATTTTATTGTAATAACAGGCAGCGTTGCCTGACTGGATTTCAAAATAATACTCTATCTTCTCTTTTTCAATTTGCGGAAGCTTTACAGAATAATAATCAAATGCGGTATCCGTTTCCGTTACCCGCATTTCCATCCGTTCTCCGTCACAAATGGCAAATACCTTATCCACATTACCCTTTGCAGTACGGAATTTCAATATCACTTCATCCCCCGGCATCGGTTCTGCCGGTATTCTATAATCCCCCGTACCATCGCAAAATAACGCATCGGAACGAATCGCCGGCTTATTCTGGAATACATAAGCCTGTACTTTCTGTGCATTGGTATAGCTTTTGAACGAATAACCCATAACAAACCTCCATGTCAATATCGTTTCCTATTTTACCCTATTCTGTAAAATATATCAATGAAAAAATCTGCGCAAAGTAAAAAGGACAGCCAACGAACGACTGCCCTTTTCTGGAGAAGGTATTTTTTTGTTACTTATGGGGTGTAGCAAAAAAACTATATAATGTATTGGGGGGGTTACAAGTATTATTATACGTATTTTGGCTCGAAAGTGTTCACAAACAATTTTTATTTTTTAAAATTCTTTTGTGCATTTAGCCAAAGGCTTTTGTAAAAAACTGCCAAACTTATCCCGCTTTTGTATATTTTGCATAAATTCACCTTTTCCATAATACATTTTTACCAAATCCAGTTATGCATTATTTTATAAATCAAAGGAAAATCCCGTAGTCCCTTTGTTTTCCTCTTCAAAAAGGGACTCAAACTCTTCCCTGTCAATACGCTCCTTCTCCAGCAAACGCTTTGCACACTTGTGAAGAATATCCACATTTTTCTCTAATATCTCTCTTGCCTGTGCATAACATTCATCTACGATACGTTTTACCTCTTTGTCAATGGCAGCCGCAGTCTGTTCCCCCAGCATTCTCTGGTGTCCAATATCTCTGCCCACAAATGTTTCTTCCTCATTGTCGGTTTCGTAATTGATTAAACCCAGCTCCTCCGACATACCATATTTCACAACCATGGCTCTCGCCGCAGCAGTTGCCTGTTTAATATCCTGGGATGCCCCGGTTGTAATATCATCCATTATCATCTCTTCTGCAATCCGTCCGCCAAGGCTTACTTTAATGTCCTGTAAAATTTTACCCTTGGTATTGAACACATTGTCATTCTCCGGAAGCGGCATTGTATAACCGGCAGCTCCCTGTCCGGTAGGAATAATGGAAACCGTGTAAACCGGCCCCACCCCTTCTAACAGATGGAATAAAATTGCATGCCCCGCCTCATGGTATGCGGTAATCTGCCGCTCCTTCTCCGGCACCAGTCTGGATTTTCTCTCTGTACCGATACCAACCTTGATAAACGCCTTATCAATATCTTCTTTGACAATATATTTCCGGTCATCCTTTGCCGCATAGATTGCCGACTCATTCATCAGATTTTCCAAGTCCGCTCCCGCAAAGCCCGCCGTTGTTCTCGCAATCTCTCCAAGGTTTACATCCTCGCTTAACGGCTTATTCTTTGTATGAATCTTAAGAATATCCTCTCTTCCCTTCACATCCGGCTTGCCAACAGCAATCTTCCGGTCAAAACGTCCCGGACGCAGAATGGCAGGGTCCAGAATATCCACACGGTTCGTTGCCGCCATAACAATAATCCCCTCATTAACAGAGAAGCCGTCCATTTCCACCAGCATCTGGTTTAAGGTCTGCTCCCGCTCATCATGACCGCCTCCGAGACCGGAGCCTCTTCTTCTTGCCACTGCATCAATCTCATCAATAAAAACAATACATGGAGAATTTCGTTTTGCCTCTGCAAACAAATCCCGCACCCGGGAAGCACCCACACCTACAAACATCTCCACAAAATCAGAACCGGATATCGTAAAAAACGGCACATGGGCTTCTCCTGCCACTGCCTTTGCAAGCAGGGTTTTACCTGTTCCCGGAGGGCCCACCAGTAAGATACCCTTTGGTATTCTGGCTCCCAGCTCTACATACTTGCCCGGATTTTTAAGGAAGTCAACAACCTCCTCCAAATCCTCCTTTTCCTCCTGAAGACCTGCCACATCTTCAAAGGTCGTCTTATTATCTCCCTCTGAAGTCATCCTTGCCTTGCTCTTTCCGAAATTCATCATGGCACCGCCGCCGCTGCCTGAGCCCTGCATTCCGGCAAGCATCATCATTACAATTATGATAGCAACCAGGCCAATAATGTACGGAAGCATTTTTTCCAGGAAGCTCGGTCTCACCACATCGCTCATTTCAAAACCAACCTTTAAATCGTTGTCCTCCATCAGCTGATTATAGGTATCCTGAAAATCATTCACATCTGTAACATAGAACCGGACCACGGAACGGTCTTTCATCGTCAGCTGCACCGTACCTGTCGGCACCTCGGCATTCTGCTGGACATAAACTGACACTACATTGCCCTTCTCCATGTCCTCAATAAAATTCGTCTCTGTGTAGGTTAAATCCACATCCTGGTTTCCGCTTTGTATCAGGTAAAGCACTCCCAGAATCAGTGCAAAAAATACAACATAAGAAATCAGGCTTCTTTTCAAGTTCTTGTTCATATTATGCTCCTTTTTACGTTTAATTTTGTACTACTCCAATATATGGAAGATTCCGGTATTTCTGTGCATAGTCCAAGCCATAGCCCACCACAAATTCATCCGGAATCTCAAAACCGCAATAATCTGTCTGGATATCTGCCGTCCGGCGGTCCGGTTTATCCAACAGGGTAATTATTTTAAGGCTTGCAGGATTCCTTCCCAGAAGCAGCTTTTTCAAATGGAACAGGGTATTGCCTGAGTCCACAATATCCTCCACTATTAAAACTTCCTTTCCTGCAATATCCTCATCCAGCTCCTTCTTTACCGTAATCTTGCCTGCGGATACCATTCCGTCTCCATAGGAAGATACCGTCATAAAGTCCATAGTAACCGGTACCGTAATTCTTTTTGCCAGTTCACAGGCAAAAAATACACTTCCCTTTAAAATTATTACCAGATGTAATTCCTTTCCTGCATAATCCTCGTTAATCTGCTTTGCCAATTCACAGATACGGGCATTTACTTTTTCTTCGGAAATCATTACCTTAATCTGCTCTTTCATCCTTCTCTCCTTCGTATGTCGCCTTTAAAATATATTGTGTATCCTCCGTTACCTTAAAGCTCTCGCACCTCCGGTCACCAATTATCCACAAAACCTCCTGGTTCACCGCCAGTACAATTACACGTTCACGGCAGTCCTTCGACATTTTTGCATCAATAAAATACCGTGACAGCTTTTTCCTGCCGCCGGTCTCATTCATCACAAAATAATCTCCGCTTTCCACCGTCCGTATATATAACGTATCTTTTATTGTATCACAATCAAAGAACTTCGTATAGTTATTTTTAGAATTTCCCACATCCTGCAGCAGTTTTTTTCTCTCCCCAGCCGGCATTTCCGAAGCCGCTGTTACTTCCAGGGAAAGCTTTCCCCCAAAGGGCAGTAAAACCGTCCGGGAAGCCGTCTGACCGGAAAATAAATGATTAGTTAACAAAACCTCCTGCCGCCACGCGCTGTGATTCTCCTTAAAGCATTTCCGGATTATCAGCTTTTCATACGATATGACAGCCTCTGTTCCATAGGGAAGAACAATCTTTTTTCCGCTCTGGTTTGCCAGCAGCTGATATAATGCCTTAATATGCTCCCTTGTAATATCCTTTTTCATATGACATACCCGGACCAGCATTTCATATAATACAGCCCGGACAAATACCGGCTCCCTGTCAAGGAGGCTGCTGCGCTCCACCTGGCAGGCATCCCCTTTTTCACCTGTAAAATGTACATTCGTCTCCAGATATTCCTCTGCCATATGCCGGAAAAATGCTTCATATTCCGCCATGGTATCCGCAAACTCCGCTATATGGGATACCGCCTGGCTGTTTACCTCCTCTAAAAGCGGAACCACCTGGTTTCTCAGCTTATTTCGCATATAGGTATTATCTCCATTGGTGGCATCCTCCCGCCAGCCGGTTTTCCGTTCCTCAAGCCATTTTGTAAGCTCCCGCTTTTCAAAGCACAACATAGGGCGGATGACCCGGATTGCAGTACCGTCCCCCGGCATCATACCTTCATTCACCGGACGGATTCCCGCTGCCCCGGACAAATCCGTTCCCCGCACCAGATGAAACAGCACCGTCTCCGCCTGGTCTCCCTTATGGTGCGCCACTGCCAGAGTACCCGCTCCCACCTGCTTCATAACATCAAAAAAGCAGCGGTACCGGTATTCCCGTCCCATTTCCTCCTCTGTCTTTCCCTGTGCGGCTGCCATAGCCGGAATATCTGCTTCAAACAGATAAAACGGGATTCCCTGCCGCTCACAGAGACCTTTTACAAAATCTGCATCCCCCGGTGCCTCTTTCCTTATTCCGTGGTTGACATGCACTGCAAAAAGAGACAAATTATACTGTTTTTTTAATTCACAAAGCACCAAAAGCATAGCTACGGAATCCGCTCCACCGGAAATTCCCATAACTATGCTGTCTCCCATCCCTATCATATGATATTCTTTCATAAACTCATGTGCCCTGTTAACCATGTCTGTCACCTGTAAAACCGTCTACCGCTCCCATATTCCCGTCACCAGAATGGTACTGTCATCCCTCAGGCTTCCCCGCTGCATCGTCTCAATTTCCTTCATTATGCACTCTGCCATTAATTGTACATTATTTGTCTTGACGGATGCAATCAAATCTGCCAGATAAGTCTCTTTATTTTCAAAGATAATGCCATCCAGTACGCCGTCACTAATCATAATGATAATATCCCCATGATAAAGCCTTCTGGCGCAGGTGTCAAATTCAACCTGTTCCAACACTCCCACCGGAAGGGATGTGGAACGGATACACTCCACCCTGTCCTTCCTCTTAATAAATGTGGTGGACGCCCCAAGCTTAATAAAATCTGCCATTCCCGAATATAAATCAATCATTGTCAAATCAAGGGTTGTACTGATACTGCCATCTGCAAGAAAGCTGATAAAGGAATTGAGCAGCTCAATTGCCAGCTCCCGGCAAAAGCCTGCCGAAAGAAGCTGTTCCAGCAGCTCCACAATCTGTCCGCTTTTCAGGTAAGCGCTTTCTCCGCTTCCCATTCCGTCAGACAGCATCAGCACCGCTTTTTGCACATCCACCTTTGTCACAGAGAAATTGTCACCACAGAGCTCCTCGCCCACCCGGTTCTTTCTCACCACACCGGTGGTTAACATAAAATGTCCCTCCTCCGCAAAGGAAAACCGGCTTTCCTCCCTGCCCACCGTATCATCTCCACGGTTTAAACAGACCATTCTTTTGGACAACAGCCTGCTGATGCGCTCCGCCAGCATGTCCCCGGTCACCACCTGCTCTTTATCCAGGGAACACCCCACATAAACCTCCAGCATGTCATTTTTATTCTTTACCAAAACCGCTTTTGTGACAAAAACGCCGATTCGTCCAAAGCTTTCCGTAACTCTTCCCTCAAACAGCTCTGCCTTCACCGACTGGGACCACAGTTCGCCCTGAAATGACGTTATAATCTCCCCAATCTGCCCCAGCTGTCTCACGAAATTATGCCGCATTTCCAAAAGGCGGTTGCTCTGGGACTCCACTGCATTCAGCAGAGAAATGCCGTCTCCGCTCAAATACATGTTACTAAGTCCATTTGGTATGGACGGATTGCGCTCCTGTTCATGAAGCTCCAGCATTTTTTCCATAGCCAGGAATGCCTGTCCAAAATCATTTATTTTACTCTTTGTGACCTCCTGCATTAAAAGGTCCTGGGAATACCCGGTCTTGCCATCCTTAAACTGGGCTGTCCGCTTCATCCATTTTGCCGGAGTCCCCACAAATAATGCCAAAACCAGCAATGCGCTTACCAGCATGTCCGGAGCCAGCAGACTCCTGTCATATAAAAAGCCAAGCAGGATATACCCCGCCAGAAAGCCAAGCAATACCCCTGCCCTGCCCAATTCCCGCAGGACAACAATCACGCTGGATAAAAGAATCATTACAGCCAGCCATGCTATATTCTCCGTCTGAACCGCCAGCACCAGACCGGTAATACTGCCCGTCGCCATGCCAACACTGCCATCAAACCGGTAGGTATTATATAAAAGCAGATATCCACAGAGAACAAACAAAAGATTAACCGGAGATTTTATCAAAGGACAGCCAAACAATGCTGCCACCAGCAGGGAAAACACTCCCACAAACCTTTCATTGGTTGCAAACATCCGGCTGGTTCCCACACGCAGCGCTACAAAGCCCTGCTCAAATACCAGTATGCCGCAGGACGCAATAACCCCCTCCAGCAGGGCATAAACCAGACTGATATCCTTCCCTGTGACCAGATACCCATAAGGCATGCCCACAGCCCAGAGTATGACACCGGATGCCAGTGCAATCTGATAATTATTTTCAAAAATCTTCTGCCTGTCCGTCCGATTCAGGGTAATCAAAAGCATCACCAATATAAGACTGTATTTTACTGCCGCCATAATGTCCAGCCGGCTGAGAACTCCCAGCGCCAGCATGACAAACAAGCCAATGGAGCTTTGCTCCTGTAAATATGCCGCCATAAAAAAAGGAACAACAAAAGGATACATTCCAAACAACTGGCATCTTGCCACCAGAAATGCCAGGATATGTATCCCTATTTTTTCTATCCGATATTGCATAACGCATCCCTCCCATTCAAAGTGGGATAAATTATAGAGATGCCTCTGCAAAAAAATTGTCAGTTTGAGATGCTGCAATACGCAACTTACGACACTGTATTATCATTTATTTTCCGGCTCAATCAAAATCTCGTTGGGATAAACCAGACCCAGCTTCTCCTTGGCAATTTCCTCCACAAACTTCTTCGTCTTCATATATTTTTCAAGCTCTTCCAGCTCCTTGGTGCGCTGTTTTTCACTGTCAATCTGTTTTTCCAGTGTTTCCTGCTTTTCCGCAAGCTCCGCACTCTGTTTTTTTAAACTGGCTGTCCGCATTCCCACACAAAGGCAGAAGACAACTACCACAAACACTATAACGGAAAATCCCTTTTTGTTCTGTTTTCTTTTCTTCTTCCTTCTTCTTGTACTCAATCTATCACCTGTTTCTAATCTTACACTTATCTTCCCTTCACTGCCATTTTAACTTCTGATGCTATATTTTTCAATGCTTTTCTTAGAAAGTTCATAAATATAACAAATGGCTTCTTGAAACAGCCCTTCACCCTGTTCCAGTATGGCAGCGCCTTATTTGCAAGAAACAAAAGCAGGCGGCTCAAGGTCAGCATATATATTACAACACCCAGAAACAATCCCAGAAAGGCATAACCCCTGAGGGCGCCCCGGTTATAATAAAACAGGGTCTTAAACACCAGCCATCCGGTCAGAATCCAGTAAGCCAAATCCTCCACATCCACCAGCCAGTCATAATGCCGGAACAGCATTCTGAAAATTCGCACTCCATCATAAACAGCCGCTAACGCTGCACCCAGCAGCAGACAGACAGTAAACAGCTCCACCTCGTCATATATCAAATCAGCCATGCCGCTACCTACTTAAAAAGGCGGTTAAACAATCCATTCTCGCCCTTAAGTCCCGGCTTTAAATCGGAATAGGTAAAGGAATCCACTCTGCCGTCAACCTCCACCTCTCCTTTGTCCAGGGTGAGCTTTGTTACATTTAAGTCTGTCCCCTTAATCAACAGCACGCCCTGCTCCGTCTCCAACAAAACCTCATTGGGGTCAAAGGAAATTACGGCATTTACCCCGGTAACCAGCCCTGAACCACGGTTATTTAACGTAATCTTATGCCCCTTTATACTGCGAGCCTCCTCCATGATATCACCTTCCCTGCCAGATAAATTTTTCTTGTAATCCTATCTTATGACAGGGAGGACTGAAAAATGCTACTGAATTACAGATACTTAAACATATCCTTTGCATCCTCCTTCTTTGTGGAATCTGCAATCTGTGTGACCTCCACAGCTACACTTTTATTTCCAAATTCAATATCAATCCGGTCTCCAACCTTCACATCAGCAGAAGCCTTTGCCACCTTGCCATTTACCATAACCCTGCCCGCATCACAGGCATCATTGGCAACGGTTCTTCTCTTGATAATTCTGGACACCTTTAAATATTTATCTAACCGCATATATTCTCCTTTCCAAACCGGATAATATTTTGTACAGCAAACGTATAAAAGGGCTGTCGCTCTCAGCAACAGCCCTTTTATACATTTAACAAAATCAAATTATTTGTTAACAACTTCCTTTAAAGCCTTACCAGCCTTAAACTTAGGAGCCTTAGAAGCAGGAATCTTCATAGCCTTACCAGTCTTAGGATTTCTACCCTCTCTAGCCGGTCTGTCAACTACTTCAAAAGTACCGAAGCCAACTAACTGGATTTTCTCGCCCTTTGTTAATTCGTCTGCTACTACATCAGTGAAAGCCTTTAATGCCTTCTCAGCGTCTTTCTTAGATAATTCAGTCTTCTCAGCGATAGCTGCTACTAACTCTGTTTTGTTCATAGGAATAGTTCCTCCTCTTAAATATTATATAGTATTGCTTTAAAACCTTGCCTCCAACAGGCAAGTCCTAGTAGTAGTTATACTCGTTTACCCCATATTTGTCAAGCAAATAGCCATATTCTTAGTTTTTTTGTACAAAATAGTAGAATTTTCCAGAATGAATTTCCACAAAATCTATTCAAATTGCTAGTTCCTATTGTGGTTTTTCTACATATTCCGACTGTTTTTTTGTGCATATTTCCTTTTTTCTTCCATTCAAATCTTTTGCTAAAAATTGGAAAATTCCTTGTTTTTCCTACATTTTGGGTATTTTTATCCCTCCATCTGCTTGCCCAAAAAGTTTGCTGCAATAATAGCAGCTTTCCTCTCTGTGTCTGTAAGAGGAGTTCTGCCATCCTTATTCAGGATAATAACGGAGCCAATGGCATCTCCCTCACAGATAATGGTCTGGACAATCTGTCCCTCATAGATATCATCATTTTCTCCGGTAATCTGGATATATTTTTTCTCACCTTTTTTCGCCATGATTGCCTCACGGTCATTAATGGCTTCCTCCAATTCCTTATGGAGAGGCTTTCCTATCAAATCCTTCTTAGGCATTCCGGACACTGCAATAATCTGGTCCCTGTCCGTCACACATACCGGACAGCCCAAAATCTGCGCTGTTGCATCTACATACTCCTGGGCAAAAATACTAAGCTCGCCTATTGGCGAATATTTCTTAAGAACAATCTCGCCATCTTTATCCGTAAAAATTTCAAGCGGGTCTCCCTCCCGAATCCGGAGAGTCCTCCGAATCTCCTTTGGCACCACGATACGTCCAAGCTCGTCTATGCGGCGTACAATTCCTGTTGCTTTCATGAATCAATTCCTCCATTTATTGTAATTAGATAATGGAACATCATCTCCTGCAAAGAGCTTTCGCTGCACCATTGCAATGGACGTTCCAAAGATAGTCATAGTATTTGTCAAAAGGAGGAATGTATGCGTGAATTTGGAAATTTGTAATTTTTTATAACAGCAATTTACGAAAAGATTTCTTTTACACGCTCCGGCAGCTCTGCAATACACCGGATTGCCGGAACATCCTCTGCCACTGTGCCAAAACCGTAGGCGGCATGGATAAACTTTACTCCTGCCTCCCTGCTGGCATCATAGTCTCCCTGAATATCTCCCACATAAACCGAATCCGTAAGTCCATTTCGCTCTGTTAATCCGCGAATATTGTCACCTTTTTTCAATCCATTATTTCCATAACATTCTATATCCTCAAAATAATGGCCAAATCCATAGTATTCCAGAAAGGCTTCTATGTAACCGCTCTGGCAGTTACTTACAATATACAGGGGATATTCTGCATACAGCCTTTTTAATGTGTTCTCCAGTTCATCATATAAAATCCCGCCATGTTCTCTGAGATATTCATTCTCATATGCACAGCATTTTTCCAGCAGTTCCATCCTCTGCGCCTCCGGAAGCTCCGGAAACAGTGCCTCTGCCAGCTTATCCATGGTTTTACCCATGACGCTTTGAATTTCCTCTGCCGTAATCACTCTGTCCGGCGTATACTCCTGCGCAACAATGCAGTTCCAGGATTGTGCCACCCCTTCTGCGGAATCCCACAATGTTCCATCCATATCAAAAATAATTCCCTGCTTTTTCATATTGCCACCATTTCCTTCCTGTTTTCCTTTTATTTAACCTGTCTATTCTATGCAGACTGTACTGCCTTTTGCATAATTTTTTTTGACTACAATCTGCTTATCAATGCGCTGTTTTAACTCTGTCACATGGGATATCACTCCCACCAGACGGTTTCCCTCCGTCAGGCTTCCGAGAACCTGAATTGCCTTTGAAAGGGTCTCATCATCCAGAGAGCCAAAGCCCTCGTCCACAAACATAGTGTCAAGCCGTATTCCTCCGGCAGCCATCTGAATCTCATCCGAAAGTCCTAATGCCAGGGACAGGGACGCCATAAAGGATTCCCCTCCGGATAACGTCTGCACGCCTCTTACCGAACCATTATAATGGTCCATTACATCCAGCTCCAGTCCGGACTGGCTTCTCTGGTTGCTGGCGCCTTTCTTGCGTACCAGCTCGTATTGTCCATCTGTCATTTTCAGCAGGCGTATATTTGCCCTGGATAAAATCCTGTCAAAATAAGTCATCTGAATGTAGGTTTCCAGCATAATTTTATCTCTGCCTGCCAGTCCTCCGTTTGCCGTATCGGACAGGGCTTTCATTATCTGATACCCTTTTTCCGTCTCCTCTAACTGCTTCCACTCCCTTTGGAGCCTGTCTCTGATATCCAGATTTGCCTGATACCGGGAGGCTATATCTTCCTTGCTGCCCTGCTTTCGTTTCTGCTCTGCGTCAATCTCCCTGCGCTGCTGCTTCAAAAACTCCAAATCCTGTTTCCCGCCGGCTGACAGCTGCTTTATAAGTATCTTTTTCTGCCCTTCCTGTTCCCTTAAGGCACTCTCACATTTTGCAAGTGCCTCTGCCGATGTCTTCGCCAGCTTTTCTAAATGCTCCTCTTCCTTCTCTAACCGGGTAAGCTCTGCTCTGGCAGCCGGTTCATTTTCAAACAACAGGCTTTCTGTAAGCTCTGCCAGCTGTTCCCGCCATTGTACCAGACAGGTTTCAAGCTTTGTCTGCTGTTCCTGATATTCAAAACTCTGTTTTTCCAGCTCTTCCAGGATTTTTGTAACCTCCGGCAGCTTCCCGGCGGCATCCGTATAAATCTTCTCCCGCTGTTCACACTCCTTCAGCATGGCATTTAAAGAATCTGTTTCTTCTTCCAGAACACGCTTCTGCCGCTGTACCAAACTTTCCAGCTCTTCCATGGATGCCAAGCTTAAGTCCCCAGCTGCCAGAACACCGTCTGCCGCCGTCCCGGACAGATTTTTTATCTCTTCCCGGATATCCTGCTCCATATGCTTAAGCTTCTCCTCCTGTCTTCCGGCATCCATACTGCTCTCTTCTCTTTCCTTTTCAAATGCCTCCAGCTTCCTTTTCTCCTCGTCAAGCAGCTCCTTGGAGGGTACTTCCCTGTGGACATCTGCGGGATGGGGATGCTCCACAGAACCACATACCGGGCAGGGAGCTCCCTCCTTTAGGGTCTGCGCCAGAACACCTGCCTGGGCATCATAAAACAGTCTTTCCTTTTCCTGAAAATCCTGTCTTATTTCCTCACACCGCTCCGCCTTCTCCAGATACCGTTTTTTTGCCTGCTCCGCTGTTTTTCCCTGTTTCCTGTATTCCCTTTGCTTTTTTTCAAGCCCTGCAACCGCTGCAAAATGAGTCTGTGTCTTGTAAAGTACTCCCTCCGTCCGTACCCTCTCTTTTCCGGCATCCTTTTCCCGTTCCATGGTCTCCTTAAGGACGGCAATCTGTCTGCCGCTTTCTTCCCTTTTCTCCAAGGTTCTCTGCCTGTTCGTTTTCAATGCCACAAGCTCCTGTTCCTTTTTCCCAATCTCTCCGGTGAGCTCTGACTGCCTTTTATAATCGGAAAGCTTTTCTGTAATCCGGATTCTCTGTGCTGCTAGTTCTTTACAGCGCCCTGCTTCCCTGGCAGCAGAATCCGCCGCCTGCTTTCGCTCTTCTGCCTCCTGCTGTAAGGATGAGATGGTGCGCTCTGTTTTTTCCAGATTCTTTTCTGCCTTTTCAAGCTCTGACGCCGCGCCGATTCTCTTATCCAGCTCTGCAAGGCTTTTCTGTAATGTCCCGACTGCTTTTTCGTAATCCCGTACCAGCTTCTTATCCTCTGCCAGAATATTCTCCAGCAAATCCATCAGGTCGTCCTTCGATACCAGTCCCTCTGCATTTTTAAGGTTCTCCAGCTCCTGAAAACAGGCAGAAGCACCATCGCACCGGATTCCCTCTGCAAACTGCCGGATTCTCTGCATAAGCTGCTGATACATATTATTATTCTTCAAAAATTCTGATTTTAATCTGTCCTGTAAATCCTTATATTGCTTGGTGCAAAAAATGTCCCTGAAAATGGCTTCCCTCTCTTTCGTGCTTGCCATTAACAATTTCCGGAATTCTCCCTGCGCCAGCATTGCAATCTGTGTAAACTGGTTTCTGTCTAATCCGATAATCCGGGTAACCGCCTTCGTCACCTCCGAAGCCTTTGTCACCGGCTGTCTGTCATCTGAATACTCCAGCACCGCCTCTGCCTTCTGGGTTGTCATTCCCTCACCCCTTCCCTTGGGGCGCAGATATTCCGGATTTCTCCGTACCTTATACTGTTTTTCCTGATAAGAAAATGTGAGCTCCACAAAGGTTTTTGTCTCCATACTGGCATATTTGCTCCGGAACATGTTACTCTCCCGGTAATCCCCGCTTGCCTCACCATAAAGGGCAAAGGTTATGGCGTCAAATATGGTAGTCTTTCCTGCGCCGGTATCGCCGGTAATTAAGTAAAGTCCCTGGGTGCCAAGCTTTGAAAAATCAATGGTCACCTCCTCTGCAAAAGGGCCAAAGGCTGAAATAATTAATTTTTCCGGTCTCATCTTTCATCCCCCCATATCTGCTCCATCATAGCCTCCACTATCCGGCTTTGTTCCGGGGTCATAGGCTGATTATTCTGCATCTCATAAAATTCCGTAAAGTATTCCATGGGACTTTTATCCGCCGCCGTCTCCACTGACTGTACTGCACCGTTGCTCTTCGTTCTGGTATTTTCATATTCCAGCTTCATAATATTGGGATATACCGTGCGCAGTCTTCCCATAACCTCAGGAAGCTCCTCCTCGTCCGTCAGGATAACCTTCAGATAATCCTCTCTATTGCTGTTTTTATAATAATCCCTTGCCATCAGGGCTTCATAGCTTCCCTTTATCTGCCGCATATCATGCTTCGGCACAACCGGTATCGTCTCAATGGACACATTTCCCTTTTCCTTCACCTCCACTAAGGTAATGGATTTTTCATGATTGCACTCGGAAAAGGAATATTTCAGCAGGGTTCCTGCATAGCGGATGGTGTCCCTTGTCATGCTCTGGGGACCATGGATATGCCCCAATGCGACATAATCAAAATCTTTAAATAAGGAAGCGTCCACATTATCCAGGCCTCCCACCGACAAATCCTCTGAGTCACATCTTGATGCGCCGGTAACCAGCTGGTGGGCAACCAATACATTCCGCTCCCCGGCATGAATATCCGCACGCTTCAGCACCGTCTCTATTGCCTGCTGATAGGTCTGTATCTCCTCCGGCTCCACACCGTCTTCCTGCTGCCGGCAGAGACTTCTTCTCACATGTACCGGTTTCACAAAGGGCAGGAGATACAGATTCAGCTTTCCGTAGTCATCCTCCAGTACAACCGGTTCCAGGGTGCCATCATACAGCGCAGATACATATATCCTGCTTTGCTTTAATAAATCCGCCCCAAAAGCAAGACGCTCCCCGCTGTCATGATTCCCGCTTACCATATAGACCGGCAGCTTCCTCCTGGAAAGCTCCGTTAAAAACCAGTCCAGCAGCTGTACTGCCTCTGTTGCCGGAACTGCCTTGTCATAGATGTCACCTGCCAGAATCACCCCGTCCGGCTTTCTCTGCTCCGCCGTGGCAAGCACCTGCTCTAACACATATCTCTGCTCCTCCAGCATGGAAAATTCATTTACTTTTTTACCGATATGCAAATCCGCTAAATGTATAAACCGCATTGCCGCCTCCTGATTACAAATTTCTCTTTACTTTTCCGCTGTCTGTTCTGGGCAGCTGTTTTACATGAATAAATTTCTTTGGAATCTGCTGCTCCGGCAATACCCGCTTCAGGCTTTTTCTCACCTCTGCCACCGCTGCAAACTGCTCCCCTCTCTCATAAAATGCCACCAGAACATCCCTGTCCTTTTCCCTCTCTGTCTTTACCAGGACTTCCGATATATCCAGCGCCTTCCGCATAGCCTGCTCTATGGCATAGGCTGAGCATTTTTTCCCATTTACATTCAACAGGTCATCCCGTCTGCCGTCAAAATAGAATTTCCCCTCCGTATCCGCATGTCCCAAATCATTTGTGCAGAAAGGATGCTCCATTCCAATCATACCATACCGGCTATCCACATAAAATACATTTTCCCTTATGGTCACCTCTACCTGGGGAAATGCCCAGCCCACCAGGGAAGAATCCTCCGTCATATCCTCCTCATGGAGATAGGTGATATAATTTGCCTCGCTGGAGCCATAGTACAGCGTCACCTTCATTTCCGGAAAACATTTCTTCACCCGGTTAAGCTCCCGGATTCCAAAGGACTGGGAGCCTGTGACAAAATGCTTCACCCCGGTGCAGGGACTTTTAACCACCCTGCAGAGTGCAAGCATTTTCGCCGGAATCAGGTAAACGGCATCCGCCATATACTCCTGAATCAGGGAATGCCAGTACCGGGGGGCAAACCGCTTCGTTGCCACCACTGTCCCTCCCACCGAAAACAATGCCATATAGAGATTTAAATTTCCCGTAAACGCAAGGGAGCCCTGGGCAAACATAACCGTATCCTCCGTCATGGAAAATATCTTATTCTGACACGGGAAAAAATCAGCCCAGCTCTCATAGGTGCGGAACAGTACCTTATGTCCCCCTGTGGTTCCGGAGGTCAGCACACCCATTACAGCATGCTTTGGAACCGCTGTCCCTTTCAGCGCCTCTATTTCCCTCTCCGGCGTTGTGTCCGGTACAAGCACCGGCACACCGGCGCCTCCCTGGCAGGCAATAAATGCCGCCAGCTCCCCTGCAATGGTTTTCCGCCGGAGGAACACAAGCCTGTTCTTCTCCAGTCCTTTCCTCTCCTGCTCTGCCAGCTTTAAAAGCTGACCGTAGGTTACCACATTCCCGTCCTCTATTATCATAATTTTGTCCGGATTTTGCTTTTCCAGCATATCTCTGTAATTCATACTTATCCCGCCTGCAATGAACGCTTCCTTCTATACCTATACGCTTCTTTTATCTTCTGAGCAGCATAGCGGTTCCAACCCCGCCTGCCGCCGCCACCGCCGCAACACCATACCGGTGCCGCTCCTGCCCCGGCATATCCAGCTTTTTTAATGCCTCCAGTAAATGCAGGGTAATAATTCCTCCGGAGGCTCCGTAAGGATGCCCATAGGCCAAAGCGCCTCCAAATATATTAAGGCGTTCTCCTGTCTGTCCAAACCGTTCTTCCATGAGATAATCAATTACCGCAAATGCCTCGTTACACTCCCAGGCTGTAATCCGGTCTGCTGTCAGGCAGCTGCGCCGCAACAGCTTATCAATCGCCGGTATTATGCTCTCCGGACTGCGTTCCGGTATTCCTCCCGCAGATACCACATCCTCCACCACTGCTGCGGTTTCCAGACCGTGGGCTCTTGCATAATCCAGAGAACACAGCACCACAAAGGCCGCCCCGTCATGGGTTAAACAGGCTGTTCCAGCCGTCACATACCTTCCTCCCGGAACCAGCGCCGGAAGCCGTTCCAGCAGCCGCAGGGATATGCCCGGACGGATTCCTTCATCACACGAAGAACAGGGAGCTGCAATCACATTTTGCAGTTCCCCGTTTTCCGCAGCCTCAGCCGCTCTTCTATGACTGGTAATCACATACTGATTCAGCCTTTGTATGTCCATATTCCAAAGCTCTGCCACATTTTCTGCGCCCTGCAGCATAGCAAGCTCATCCGGTCTGCCCGGTGCAAACTTTGCCACATGATACACATTTTCACTGTGGACATCTCCGGCAGATAAACCATATTTATCCCCGGTCTGGTTTTCCACATAATCCGGATGATTCCGGTTCCGCATCCGCACCGGCTTCGTGGAACAGCTTTCCATGCCTCCTGCAATGACAACATCCGCCAGCCCGCTTTCAATCTTTGCCGCACCTATGGCTATCGCCTCTAAGCCTGAACCGCACTGCACATCCACGGTAAGAGCAGGAATCTCCTCTGGCAGCCCTGCCTCTAACATGGCTAATCTTGCCGGATTTCCTCCGGCGGCTACGCTGTTGCCTGCTATTATCCAGTCAATGTCCCGGAGCGGAAGCTGGTATCTGTCAATTACCTGCCGCAAAACAGACGCTCCCAACTGCTCCGCACTGGTATGCTTATACATTCCATTTTCTATGCCGATATAACTTCTCAAACCACCGATAATGCCTACTTTGTCCATATGAATCTCCTGTTTTCCAATTGCACCTGTGCCACAAAACGGAGATTCCCGCATTTCTCAGTCCGCTGTCTTAGGCGCTCTTCCCATACTTCCCTCAATCGCATAGAAAGCGCTCTGAACCGGCTTCGCAAGGAGTACCGCCGCAATACATTTTACGATATCCAATGGGATAAATGGTAAAAATCCTGCCATAAATGCAGCCTTCCAGGTCATACCGGCAGCCACCTTCATCCAGATAAAACCAATACCGTCAATAACCGGAATTCCAATTAAAATTGTGACAAGTGCATATCTGATAATATTATACTTTGTTCCTCTTAATCTGGCAATCAAAACCACCGCCAGCATAAATGCTGCAAAATATCCCCCTGCCGGGCCAAACATCTTACCGGGTCCTGCCGCACCACCGTAAACCGGCGCTCCCACTACTCCCAGCAGCCAGTAGCACAGCATTGTAACAAACGCCTCTCCCGGCGATAAAACCAGTGCCACCAGATTCACTGCCAGCGTCTGTCCGGTAATTGCCGCCTCGGAAAAGGGAAGTGGAATCCTCAGATAAGAGGCTGCACTGACAAAGGCTGTCATCAATGCAATTTTAGTAATCTGTGTAGTGGATAGCTTCATTTTTTTCTTCTCATTCATAATTTTTCTCCTCACTATGTATTATAATTTTGCATAACAGATTTTCCGGTTCACCGACAGAATACGGATGCCTGACCAATCTTTTTCCACAACAAATGAAGTCCCTACCAAAAGGGGCTCCACAAAACGTATCTTCTGTACAGGCACTTCCTGCTGTAATAAGAAATCCACCAGCATCAGCCCCGGAACCACAGCCGCCTTTCCCCTGTGGATTGGATTTGTGTCCTGCACAGCCAGAAGATATCTGTCCACCTGCTCCTGTGTAAACAAGCATGCCCCATCTTCCTTCTCCGGCTCCCCGGCCTGCACCTTGAAGCCAGCCGGTGGTTTTACCATGGTCACTTCCAGTCTGCCTGTTATCTCCTGGTCTGCGCCATATCCCGTCACATCCATAACCACATAATTTTTTCTTTTCACCCGGATTCTGTTTGCAGTTTTTACAATTTTACCGGATAGCTCTAAGGCTGCCCTGCCTATTACATATCCGTCGTACTCACCGCCATTGTAAACAGACAGCCCGGCTGCAAGCTTTAAAAAATCCATTCTTCTGCGCCTTTCAATTGTTAACCATATTTATTTATTCGGGTTAACATTTCTTCGTTATCATACACGCACACCTGCCATTTGTCAACCCATTTATTGCTAAAAGTTATGTAACGGAGCTGTTCCGGAAAACCAATTTTTTTCTGGAACAGCTCCTCTCCTGCACTAGTCTTCCGGTTTACAGTTCTCCACAAAGCGCTCCATTTCTTCCCGGCAGGAAAAGTCATCCATATGCTCAATGACCTCCCGTGCATCAATGTCATCCTTGCTCTCTAACAGTTCTTCTACAAACTGCGCCTTACTGTTATGGGAAAAAGCCCAAAGGCTCCGGGCTGCCATTGCTATTGCAGGATTATAAAAATCGCCAGCTGTGTTGCCCATAAAATCCCTCCTTGTCTCATTCAGACAATTGTGCAAAAAAGTGCAATCCTATGACTGCACTTTTAGTATATGGAAATTATATAATTTTAAGCTGACAATATATTTCAAAAAAAATCAAAGTTTCCCCTTGCATTTCCCGCCATACAAGTTTATAATCAGTCAAGTAGGCTTTTGATTTGCGGATGGCAATATCTGTCTATACATATTTTACGGGGCGTGGCTCAGTTTGGTAGAGCGCTTGGTTCGGGACTAAGAGGTCGCAGGTTCAAATCCTGTCGCCCCGATTTTAAAAAAACTGGCATTATCTATTATGCCAGTTTTTTTCATATTTATCATTTTTTATCCCGGGATTTCTCCCTTTGCCACAATTTTTACCCTTCTCTGTTTTTCCACATAAAGCTTTTCATCTGCCAGGGTAAGCGCTTCCTTCAAATCCAGCTGTTCTGCCGCCCTTAACACATAAGCCCCTGCTGAAACCGTAACATTATATGGTTTTTCGCTTTTCTCATTATACGCTGTAAACTTACCGTATATTGTCTCCAAAAGGCTTTTTCCCTCATCCTCCGCCTCATATTCTATGGCGCAGGCAAATTCATCTCCGCCAATTCTTCCAGTAATTCCTTTGTCTCCCATTGTGTCCACTAAAATGTCTCCAATGAGCTTCAGGGAAAAATCTCCCTCCTCATGTCCATACCGGTCATTGATTATCTTTAAATTGTTCATATCCACATAAGCCACCAGCACCGACTTGCCCAGCCTTCTGTTCTCCTCCACCAGCTTTCCCGCCGCATCATAAAATCCCCGGCGGTTATAGATTCCCGTCAGGCCATCCGACTTTGACAGATTATCCAGTGCAATATTGTTCTCTCTCAATGTGACAAGGCTTTCCTCTAATTGCTGCTGGATGCTCTCATTAATCTTTAACAGCTGAATCATTTTTACGGCTGAGCTCATCTGGTTTACCAGAAACTCACCATTTCCAAACATTTTATCTGTCAAATCACATAACACAACTCCATAAAGGATTTCATTTGAAAACAAAGGCAGCATCACCATTGAATACCGCTCCGGATTCAATTCACTGTTAGAATAAATATCGGAAATCCTCTTTTTTTGATGGATTGCAGGCACCGTCTGTACACTTCCGTTCTTTAGCACTGCCTTCAGATACAATTCCTCCGGCAGCTTAAATTCTTCTCTGTACAGATGCATGATTGGCTTTTCAAATACATACACATATGCATTCCTGACGTCCATCCAGCCCAGATTATCCAGAAGCATAGAATAGCTCTGGTCATTTCCTTTCTCAAACTGCAGGATATCCCTTACGAATAGTTTCATGGAGAAGCTTGTATTTTCCTCAGCCTCACGCATGCTGCCAAACCGGTAATCCATTGCCCGGATAATTTTCTTATAAAAAAGAACAAAGTCTTCCTTCCATTCATAGCTGCTGCCTGACAATGCTTTTCCCGACTTCAGCGCATAATAGACCTGTTCAAAGTAAATCAACAGATTATCCATATCCGCATACTCCAATGGGTTGCATCTCAGAAAATTATCAAACAGCTCCTGTACATCCACCTCATATCCATCGGACAACCGGAACAGACCCTCCATCATCTCCCTAAAGGGCTGGCGGATTTTGGACACATCCCCGTCTGAGCCTTCATGCTTATACCGGTAAAATATATTGTCAAAATAATCATCTATATGATTCCTGTCTAACAGACTGTCTTCCTCTTTCCCCATATTCCCCGACAGGGTTCCAAAGGAATTTCTCTTAATAAACCTGGTAGGTAAAACCTCACTGGTTACGGCTTCTCCGCGAATCATGCGCATTACATTCTGAAATGCCCTTTCTCCCAGCTCCACCGGGTCTGCCCAGACAGAAGAAAGGGATGGCTTGGACTGCGCCCCTAAAATGATATTGTCATATCCAAAAACCATAATGTCCTTTCCCGGAACCAGATTGCGCCTCTTCATCTCATCATAAAGTCCTATGGCTGTGTCATCATTAACGCAGAAAACCGCTTCTATATCCGGATTATCATCCAGCAGCTTCCGGAATGCGCTGCCACTGAATCTCGACAGATTGCCCTCCACATAATTCTTATCCTCGAAGGGAATCCCATACTCTTCCAATATATTCTTAAATGCCTGTTTTCTCTCATACGCATCTGTATTATCATCCGGTCCCCCTACCATGCCGAATTTCCGGCATTTCAGGTTCTTAATCAGATACTCCATACCCGCCCGGATACCCTTATGATTATCATAGTTAACGCTCACATAGCCATCTATTTTAGAAGCAACTAAAATACATGGAATCCCTTCATATTGCGACAGCATCTGTATAATCCGCTCCTGCGTTGTGTAGCATCCGATACTGTCAGCAGACACAATCAGGGCATCTATATTTTCCTTTTTTGCATAGGAAAATATCGTATTATACTGGTATTCATACATAATCTCTCTGCGTTCCGTCAAATCCCTGTCCAGATATTTCCCCGGAAAAACCACCAGATTCACATCTGCTTCCTTCGCCGCATGCATGACCCCTTTACAGACCGGCATCGTAAACTCATCCACAATACCGCTTGCCAGCAATCCAATTGTAAGTCTCTCTCTCTTTTTTCCCATATTATTGCTCCCAGTCTTGAAACAATTTTGCCTTACAGCTTTGCGAAATGCTCCTTCACCACCTGTAACGCTTTCTTTCCATATATCTCGTAACCTTTTTTACTCATAGTATCTTTTCTATACAATATATCATCCCATGACCAAATTGCAAGACCCTGTATCCACGTATTTTTTTCAAGCTCCTTAAACATCGCCTCGAACCATTCCGCCTGACCGGACTCATCCACATTGCCATCCATATTCCAGTCATTTGGCACATATTTGGAGCCCTCCACTGACATACATCCGGTCTCCGCAAAGAAAAATGGTTTATGGAAGCTGTTTACCACCTTTTCAATGCGCCGCAGCTGGTTCTCCCAGTCGTCTACCGGATAATACCCGCTGGAGGATATGATATCCACACAATCCCACCACTTTACATTATGCTCCTGGTATTTGTCTGTATTATAGGACACAAGACCATGATATACGGAGCGGATATCTGCAATGAGGCTTCTCCACTCCTGTTCCCTTCTCTCCGCCATCACCATTTCACAGCCGGCAATAAACATCTCACAATTCATCCTCTGGGCAATCCCGGCGTAATGGAGCTGGAAGGTTTTATATGCCTCAAACCAGTTACACCACTTCGGCTCACAGGGAACATCCTCATCAAAAAAATTTATATGGGCACGCCATGTGCCATTTTTACAGTTCACGGTAGGCTTAATTCCCACATAAAGTCCCAGCTCCTTGGCATAAGAAATGATTTCGCAAAGCTCTTCATCATTACAGGTATCCTCTGACCGGAAATCAATCCGTTCCGACTGCGCCGTCTCCTGCAGGCCGGCTGGAGCAAAGATAACCGTATTGCACCCTGTTGACTCTTTCATCATTTTTAAGCTTTCATAACTGCTTTCCCTTGACAAAACACCCCTTTTACAAAAGGGTGCAAAGGTAAAACCCTTGATATATTCCATAATAACCTGCCTCCTTTCAAGCATTAAGTAATGGGCAATTGCCTACGGAAAAATCCCATACGGAATGATTTCACTCCGTATGGGGTTTCCTGTGATAATTATTTCAGTTTAATTGTCTTCACCCTTGAATAGCTTCCATAAACCTTTTTACCGCCCACGGTTTTATATGCACGGACCTTAAAGGAATATTTTGTCTTCTTTTTAAGCTTTGTCTTGGTATAGCTGACTGTCTTTCCCTTTTTAACAGTCTTCACCAGCTTGTATTTTCCCTTAGAGCCAGTCTTCATGTAAATTTCATATCCGGATGCTCCAGATACCTTTTTCCACTTTAATACTGCCTTGCTGGAGGATTTCTTCTTTACACTGGTAAAGCTTACCTTCTTCGGTGCCGTTGCAGCGCTAAGCTTATAAGTTGAATTCTTAATCGTTGTCTTTTTCTTACCGGACTTCGTATAGGCTGTTACCTTGAACTTATAAGTAGTACCGGCTTTTAACTTCTTACCACTGATTTTCGTTATTTTTGCAGAGGTCTTTGTCGTGTCCTTAACCTTTACATATTTTTTCTTAGCAGAATCATATGCATACACATAGTACCCTTTTGCCTTTTCATTCTTTTTCCACTTAAGTGTTATAGAGGTTGTTGTCTGCTTAGCTGTCTGAATATTCGGCTCCTTTTCTACCACGGATGCCTCGGTTGTGCCCTGCTCTGTAGTTGGAGTTTGCGGATTAACTGGCTGTACCGGCTTGGATGGCTCCGTATTTTCTGTCAGCAAATCCTTCAACGGGGCATCACTGACGATAAGACCATTGGTACCTGCTTTTGCCAAATCTGCATCACTGATTTTTACCGCCCTGATATCGTCAAAGCAGATAACGCTCTCTACGGTATAATTGCCATCCTCATCCTTTGTTCCCGTATAATTTGCCGGAACAGAATTACACCAGATTTTAAAGCTTGTAATATTAGCCGCATCCACAATGTCGCTGCCGCCCTTTTTCACAAATTTACTGAACGGAATCGTGACATACTGTGCTTTGTTACCCTTTACAAAATCCGTCAGATATGCTTCATAGCTGTCATTTAACTGGATTACCAGCTTCTGTCCGTTTCCATCCGGTTTTACCCACATGGAAATGGCATTGTATTTTGAAAAGTCTGTTTTGCCCGCATCAAATACTCTGCCAAGACCGCCTGTCCATACCTCTGAGCCCTTATAGGTCAGCTTATAATTAAATGCACCGCCATAGCTTCCCTCTGCCTTATTTGTCTCATCCAATGTCATGGAAGAGCTGCAGTTTGCTGCGGAATTTGCAGAACCGTATTTGCTCTGCAGCAATCCGTCATTCCCATAGTAGTACTCAAAGTTGTCAAACACATTCTGCGGCAGAACGTCTGCATCCTTATTAAAGTTAATAAATTTCGCAAGACCCAGTTCCTGTCCGTCTGCGGTTAAGGTTACAATACCAGTGCTGGTCTCTCCGAGCTTTGCAAGGATTTCTTTTGTTAGGGCTGCGGTATAAATGTTGCCATCCTTTACAGCAGAAACCGTAACTGCTTCACCGCCCTCCTTTGTCTGAAGCTTAAATTCTACCTTGCCTGCATTTTTTACAAAGGCTTTCAGCTCGCATGGCTCTTTGATTACCTCATAATTCTTCGGAGCAATCATGTAACCCGTTATCTCTTCGCTGTATCCGCTTAAGGAAACTGTATCCGCCTTGCCGGCAGCTGCACTGGCATTTCCACTTTCACCGGTGGTATAGAAATTGGTTCCGTTTCCGAAAATAGAATTTTCATTGTTGTAGGAAGAAATAAAGTCATTAATCATTTCCTGTCCTAATGTATCGCTGTATTTATATGGCACAAAGAAATTCCCGCTGTCAAAATTTGCCCATAACAGGAAATACGGTATGTCATGTTCGGATGCGGTGTTTACGACCTTATTATACCAGTCCTTATCCTTCGTAGGATTGCCCGTTACCATCAGACTGTTCTTATCTGCCCCGGTAATACGGATTCCCGTTTCTGCAATGGCAGGAATCTTTCCCTTCGTCTTTGCCAGACCTGCCACAATATCACAGCTGTCTGCCAGCGCATCAAAGAAATTATCGCCTGTATATACATTTGCATCTGCATAGTCATCATAATAATCAAAGCCCAATACGTCTACATAGGCATCGCCTGGATAACGCTCCAGATACTCTGCCTCACTGGAAATCGGACCATTTGGAGAATATACATATAAGAAGTTATGCACACCCTTCTCCTCTAAATAGTTTACCATGTATCTCCACATTGCCTGATAGGATTCCACACTGGTAGAAGTTCCCCACCAGAACCATCCACCGCTGTTCTCATGGAACGGGCGGAATAATACCGGAATTCCATCCTCCTGCAATGCCAGGGCATAATCCACAATGATGTCCAGATATGCATTAAACTGTGGATTATATTTGCCGCCCTCTAATATGTAATCTGCACACGGTGTCAAATCCTTTGACTCAGAGAAATCACATGTCGTAAAATCATATGGATAGGTCTCATCTCCTGTTGCTTTAATCTTGCTGTTTGTAAAGTTCGGCATATGACAGGATAAAGAAATCAATGAACCGCCATTATACGCCTTCTTAGATGCGGCAATGGAAGCATCCAGCGCTCCCTGTCTTGTAGTCTGTTCTGTCTCCACACCTGCAAGGGCTAAGGTATCAATTCCGAACAGACCTGCTTCAGAGCCCGTAATATCCTTCACGTCGGAGGTTACACCCTTATCCCGGACAGATTTGAAGGTTGAATTCTGATGGCCAAACAGCACCTGTCCGCTCTTCTGCAGACCGGCTAAATATGCTGCCAGTACCTTCGTCTCATTGGTTGCATCACCATCTACAAGCTTAACCGTATCCGCCATACCACTTAAGTCTGCCACATCTCCCTGGGACTTCACCTGCTCGGTTATCTCAACATAGTCCTCTGATGCGTCCAGCTGTCCCAGCTGTACATCATCAATATACACATTTTTTAAATCTGCATATGGTCCAACAATACCGATGGTCAGATTAGCAGCTTCAACATCCTTCGGTGAGAACTCCCCTCTGATTGTTACGGTTGACCATCCGTTTCCTAAATCCTTCACCGTCTTTGTACGGAAGGAGCCCTCAGCATTTAATATTTCAACAGCTCCCGTCTCATCACTCATAAACAGCTTTGTCCGCACAGTTTCCATGGAGGACGGATAGCGCAGCGTAAAGGTAACCATATTATAGTTTTTCACACTAACCGGAGTAAATGTTCCCTTTACCTTCGCCTCACTCCATCCGGATGCTGCGTCAGCAGAGTAGTCTACAATCATTTTAAGGCTTTGTGTATCGGCATCCCATTCTGCTTCCGCTTCTGCCGTCTTATCCTCTAAGCCGGCCTGTCCATGGGAATAATCCCATCCTGCTTCACCTGCCCAGCCGTCAATGCCTGTGGCAAAATCCGCAATCACAGAAGGCTCCTGTTTTTCCAGCTCCTGCGGCTCCTCACCGTCTGTAAACTGAACATTGGTAATATAGATATCTCCGGCAAAATCCGTATTTGCACCGGCACAGCCAATGGTGATTGCCTTCAGCTCCTCTGTCACCACTTCCGCAAAGTCATTCCCGCCTTTATAATCACCATACCAGGCATCTACCTTAGCGCCAAACTCCCATTCAACGGTGGCCTTATACCAGTTTTGCGTTCCGTCAGCCAGCTTGAAACTTTCCGCCTTTAATGCCGGATAGCTCTGGCTCTGGACAAAATTCCAGTTATCCCCCAGGCGCATTACACCCTTGAATTTAATCTCTCCCGAATAAGCCGGAGCAGTATCGCTTTTGACCAGCACATCTGCCATCACCTTTGCCCCCTGTTTCGGCACTCCGGTAAAATCTACAGTTGAATTATATTCGGTTCCACTTCCATCTGTCATATGCTCATCCCAGCCGGATGCAGTATCAAATGCACAGCCGGCAAAGGCAGCCGTAAGCTTGTCATACTCTGAATCACTGTCTGTCTCCGTTTCCTTTGCAGGCAGCTCTTCCTCTGTTACAGGCTCTGCCTCTGTAGTACTGTCTGTAAGCACAGCCTCTTCATCTGCTGCTGTCTCAGACGACGGCGCTTCCGATGCCCCGGAGACATCCTCCTCCTGATAGACTGCCGTTTCTGTCTCTTCTCCTGCTGCCTGTGCCACCAATGCATTTGCAGGCAGATTAATCACAGAAATTGCCATTGTCGCTGCCATCGCCAGCGCAGCGACTCTCTTTCCAGAAAATCTCTTCCTCATAATCATCCTCCTTTTTATAAAAAAAGATTTCACTTCATCCCTGATTTCATCCCCGTTTTTAATGATATTTTCTTTTGTCTGTCTCCCCTCCTTTTCACATTTTTCTATTTATAAAAGCAGCTGTTTTCACCTCAGATTCCGACTTTTTGGGTACAAAAAGAACACAATCAAACATCGTCAACTGTTTTCCCCTAAAAATGCTCAATTGTGTTCCCTGTAAATCTGCCTCTCCTACAACTGTTTTTTCCTTTCTGCCATATCTACGATACTGCGGAAAATATAAAGGATGCCTCACCCTCTAACAACACATCCTTCATTCCCGCCGGAATAATAAAATGCTCCCCCTTTTTAATCTGTCTTCCATCCATAACAGCCGCTCCGTCAATCACGGAGCCGATTAAAAATTTCTGGTCCTGCACCAGCTTCTTCGTTCCCTTAAGCTCCGCTTTCCAGATTGTATAGTACTCACAGGTAATCAGCTGTTCAAACCAGTCATTGGAGGTTCGATTCTCTCCTGCCTCCTGCCGTGCCTCCTCAAAGGGAACCTTTATCACATCCAGACTCTGTTTAATATGTAATGGTCTCCGTTTACCGTCCTGTAAGCGGTCATAATCATACAGGCGGTAGGTAATATCACTGTTCTGCTGGGTTTCCAGAATCATGGTGCCGCCCTTAATTGCATGGACACAGCCAGGATTAATCTGGAAAAAATCTCCCTTCTTAATCGGAATTTCACGAATTAATTCCTTCCATCTTGCCTCTTTCACCATGTCCTCCAGCTCCTGTCTGGTCTTTGCATGGTGACCGATTACAATCGTGGCATCTTCCTTGCAGTCCAGTATATACCAGCACTCCATTTTTCCAAGGGAGCCATTTTCATGTACCCTGGCATAGGCATCATCCGGATGAACCTGTATACTCAAATCACTTTCCGCATCTATAATTTTGGTGAGAAGCGGAAAACGGTCTCCCTGGATATTTCCGAACAACTCCCGTTTTTCCTCAAACAATTCACTTAATTTTTTGCCGGCATATTCTCCGGAAGCAATGGTTCCGTCTCCCTGGGGATGGGCACTGACCGCCCAGCATTCCCCGGTATTGTCACCCGGAATATCATAACCATACTCCTCCCGCATCCGGCTGCCGCCCCAAATCATCTGTTTAAATACCGGATTTAAATATAATATTTCCATATCCTCATCTCCTAACATGCCTTGTGTCCTGTATTGCCAATATCCTATCTGTATTAAGTTTCAATCCTTGCCATAAGGTCTGCTGTTACCTTTTTGAGCATCTCATCAGAAGCTTCAAGGCTGTCAGCCTTTACACCTATATAGAATTTAATCTTCGGCTCAGTCCCGGATGGTCTCGCACAGCACCAGCAGTCATCCTCCATATCAAAATAAAGTACGTTGGATTTCGGAAGCGTAATACTGCTCTCTTTTCCGGTTTCCAATTCTCTGGCAACGGATGCCTGGTAATCTCTTACCTCTTTTACCCTGATGCCTCCAATAACAGCCGGTGGATTCTTTCTCAAATCCTCCATAATCCCCTTTATCTGTTCAGCACCGGTAATCCCCTTTAATGTAATGGTCTGTAAATCCTCTCTGAAATATCCGTATTTTTCGTAAATATCCAGCATCCCATCCCATAGGGTTTTACCCTCTGCCTTATAGGCAGCTGCAACCTCACAGAGCATCATAACCGCCACACAGGCGTCCTTATCCCTTGCATAGGTGCCAGCCAGGCAGCCGTAGCTCTCCTCTAATCCAAAAACATAGGAATAGCTGTCGTTTTCCTCGAATAATTTAATCTGCTCACCAATATATTTAAACCCGGTTAACACTTCAACCAGCTTCACATCATAGTCCCTGCACAGAACATCTGCCATATTGGTTGTAACAATGGTCTTCACAAGGGCTGCATTATCCGGAAGGGTTCCGGCTGCTTTTCTTTCCCTCAGTATATATTCTGCAATCAGCATACCCGACATATTTCCAGTGAAGCTTACATATTCGCCGGTCTTACTGTCCTTTGCATAAACCCCCAGACGGTCCGCATCCGGGTCCGTTGCAAGGACAATATCCGCATCCACCCGGGCTGCCAGCTCAAGAGCCAGGGTAAATGCCTTTGGGTCCTCCGGATTTGGATAGGACACGGTAGGAAAATTGCCATCCGGCGCTTCCTGCTCCTCCACCACATATACCTGCTGAAAGCCCAGCTCCTTCAACACTCTGCGTACCGGAAGATTTCCGGTTCCGTGAAGGGGAGTGTACACTATCTTAATATCCTCCGCCATTTTTTTGATAATCTCCGGATGAATACTCTGCTTTTTCAGCTCCTCCATGTAGCGGTCATCCATACCGGAATCAATCACATTATAAAGTCCAAGCTTTACAGCTTCTGCCTCCGCCATGGTGGATACCTCTGAATAATCCCTGACTGCCGCCACCTCAGCCAGAATATTCTTATCGTGAGGCGGTGTAATCTGTGCACCGTCCTCCCAGTATACCTTATAGCCGTTATACTCCGCCGGATTATGGCTTGCCGTAATCACAATACCTGCAATACAGTTTAATTCCCGGACTGCAAAGGACAGCTCCGGCGTCGGGCGCAGGCTTTCAAAGATATAGGTTTTCACCCCGTTGGAATTGAGGCACAGCGCAGCCTCCTTTGCAAACTCAGGCGACATTCTTCTGGAGTCATAGGCGATTGCCACTCCCTTTTCCTGCCCCTTTGCCCTGATTATATAATTGGCAAGACCCTGGGTAGCCTTTCTCACAGTATAGATATTCATGCGGTTGGTTCCCGCACCAATCACACCTCTCAGTCCCCCGGTTCCAAATTCCAGCTCCCGGTAAAAACGGTCCTCAATTTCTTTTTCATCTGCTGCAATCTCTCTTAATTCCCTTTTTATTTCCTCATCGAAATAATCATCCTTAAGCCAGCTCTCATATGCCTCTCTGTAATCCACCATAATCCTCCTTCTAAAGCTGTTCACAAAAGGGCGCCAGCGGCAGGGCTGCCCGGTTGTAAACATTTACTTTACCATAATTAAAATATCCATATCTCACAAATGCCGGGCGGGGCGTTCTCTCGCTCCAGACGATAATCTGTTCTCCCCGGATAACTGCACTGGCAGGATACCAGTCTGTCCCATTTTGAGACAGTTCAAAGCCTGTCGGCATTCCCTCTGTTTCCGCCTCTCTTATATCCTTAAGCCCATTCTCCAGCAGTTGAATTTTTCCATATGTATTGGCAAAGGACAGGGAAAGCTTATTCTTAGCAGGCTCGGCAAAGCGGAAAAACATTGCGCTTCCCTCCACCGGCTCCCTGTATACCTTTTCCAGTACCTGCAATGCCAGCCTGGTTCCCGGTGTCTTTTTATCCGTGGGATGAATGTTGTCATATTCTCCCAGGTCCAGCAGCACCGTCAAACCGGTATAGGGCACCAGCTGGTGTACCTGCTCCTGAGCCTGTCTGATTCCCGGCCAGGAATAATCCTCCGACTCATTTTTAGCAATAAACATAGGCAGCTGAATAATCTCAAAGGGCAGAGCCGAGTCCCTCCAGTCACTGCGAAACTGTGCAATCAACTTTTCCAGCAGTCTGTCATAATGCGTTGTCTTTAAGGCATCCTCTTCACCCTGGTAATACAGAAAGCCTCTCACCGTGTATGGAGCCACTCTGCAAATCATGGTATCATACAGACCGCAGGGACGGTATAAAGATTTCCTGCCCATTGGAGGCGGCCACGGGTATAAGCCTGCCCTGTCATTCAGCTCCTCCATTGTAATCCCCGGATTCTTTTTTTTCAGCTCCTCCACTCTCCGGTTATAGCTGCCAAGTCTTTGATTATATTCTTCTAACGCAAGGTCATATTCCTCTTCTGTCTGCCCTGCGGTAACCTTTTCATACTCATCAATATAGGGTCTCCCCTCCGGCATTCCTCTGAGATTTTCCTCACTGAGCCAGCAGGAAATGGAAGTACCACCCTGGTAGCAGTCAATTATCCCAACGGGAACCTGCAGCTGCTCATATGTTTTCTTTGCAAAAAAATACGCAACTGCAGACATATCCCGAAAATCGCCATTTTTACACATATGCCAGCTTTGCGCCGCCTCTTTTTTCAACACCTCATCATCAATAAACGGTGTCTTTATCACATTATAGTAGCGGATATCCGGATAATCTGCCTGTGCCAGCTCCTCTTTGCCGTAATCGGCATTCTGTAATTCCAATTCCATATTGGACTGCCCGCCGGCAAACCACACTTCACCATACATGACGTTGGCAATCTCAATCACACAATCCTTACCGCTTATTTTCATGACAAAGGGACCGCCGGCACTATGGGGTGGAAGGGTTACGAGCCACCTGCCGTCACATACCTCTGTCACAGCCTCTAAATTATCTATTACAACCTGAATCTTCTCCCGGTTTTCCCCGGTGCCAAACACACACACCTCTTTGTCCCGCAGGAGAATCATATTTTCCGAAAAAATACCAGCTACCTTCATAACAGCCTCCTTTGCCATCTTCTAAGGTCCTGCTCACATGGAAATCAGACTTTGCGTTTCTGACTCCAGAATATTTGTTAAGGGGAACTACGGAGAGCAACAACGCAGGACCTTAAAATACAGCTTTTTACATCTTATAAGGATGAAATCTATTCAAAAGAATCCAGATATTCCAGATTCTTTTTGATGAATTCAGTCCGCTGCTGTACACACAGTACAGAGCGCAATGGGTCAGACGGTGTGTTAAACACATAATCCACCAGCTTATCAACTGTAGTCGTCGCAACATGCAAACGGGTATCAGATGACGCATAGTAGATAAACACCTCATTGTCATCATTTACAATGGCGCCGTTGGTAAATACAACATTGCTTACATCACCAATCCGTTCTCCTCCTAATGGAGCAATCAAAAAGCCGGAAGGCTCTGCAATCACCTTTGCCGGATTGTTCAAATCCGTGGCAAAGGCATATATTACATAGCGGAGACCCGCCGCTGTGTTTCTCACACCGTGTGCAATATGAATAAATCCCTTTTCTGTCTTGATTGGCACTGCACCGGCGCCATTCTTCGCCTCGGTTATGGTGTGATACTTTCTCCTGCTGGTGATAATCTCTTCATCAATCACCGCATTGGTTATATCCTCACATAAGCCAAACCCAACACCGCCACCAGAGCCTGTATCAATAAAATCATCCATAGGCCGGGTATAAAACGCATACTTTCCGTCCACAAATTCCGGATGAAGAACCACATTCCGCTGCTGTGGAGAGCGCAGGGTCTTAAGGTTTGGCAGGCGTTCCCAATTTACCATATCCTTTGTTCTCACAATTCCTGCCGCCGCAACAGCCGCAGATAAATCATTGCTTTCCCTGTCCTTGCTCTCGGAGCAGAACACACCATATATATATCCATCCTCATGCTTTGTCAGACGCATATCATAGACGTTTGTCTCATCCGGGCAGGTATCCTCCAAAAGTATCGGATAATCCATAAAACGGAAGCCATCTACCCCGTTATCGCTGACTGCAACACCAAAAAAGGATTTTCTGTCATTTCCTTCAATTCTTGCCACCAGATAATATTTGCCATCCAGATAAATTGCCCCGGCATTAAACACAGCGTTCACACCAAGCCGCTCCATAAAATAGGGATTGGTCTCCGGATTCATATCATACTTCCAGGTAAGAGGAATATGGTCTCTTGTAAGTACAGGATTCTCCCACCGGTCATAAATTCCGTTATAAAAATCAGTCTTTTTATTTTTTCTCCCGATGACCTCCTCATACCTCGCCATCTGCTTTTCAAGCTGTTCCTTAAACATCCGCTTTCCTCCTCACTAATTCAAAACACATTCTGCCCGTATGATACGGACATTTCCATGGCTCCACAATCGGCTTCCGGCTGGAAGGCGCTCCGTTTTTATCCACCTCCCAGAACCACTCGGAGCCAACACGCTTATCAATCATATGGTTTTTGATATATTCCCAGATACCTTTCACTGCCTTTTTATATTCCACCTTTTCCGGATGCTTCTGGTAACCGTTGTAAAAGCCTACCATTGCCTCCACCTGCACCCACCAGATGCGACTTTCCTCCACCACACCATTACAGCACTCCGCAGGCATGGAGCAGCCATCAAAGGCAATTTTATAGACCTGGGATGTAAGCGTCTCCGTAATCGGCGTAAGCCTTTTTGTATATGCGGAATCATTTAGTATCTCCAGTCCCCGGTCAATAAGCCATGCTGTCTCAATATCGTGGCCATAGGAATATAAATCAATCAGAGAGTTATAATTCTCATCAAAAAACACTTCCTGTCTTCCCAATGCAGGGTTATACATTTTATCCGCAAAGATATCCAAAATCTGACGCAGGCTATCTGCCACCCCGGCATCACCGCTGACACGGTAGAGCTCTGTATATGCCTCAAACACATGCAGCAATGTGTTCATTGTCCGTTTGGCTTCCACACCATTCTCTGAAAGCTTTTCATTGGATTCCGGCTTGAAATCCTCTGTAAAGGCTTCCAGATACCCGTTCTCATCCCTGCATTTGCTCTCAATTAAATGATACAGCGAAAAAGCCATATCCTTTGCCTCTTCTTCTTTAACTGCATCATAATAAGAGGACAATGCATAAATGGCAAATGCCTGGTTATATGTATGCTTTGTACTGTCGCATACGGTACCGTCATAATTCAGTGACCAGTATATTCCCTTATTTACTTTATCTAAACAGGCTTCCTTCAAAAACGAATATGCATGCTCTGCATATTCCAGGTAAGATTTATCGCCAAAGGTTAAATATGCATTTGAAAAGAACCACAAAATCCGGCTGTTCAAAATGCATCCCTTTTCCGCTGTCTTATCAAGCTTTAAATCATAATCCAGCCACCCATAAAAGCCTCCATAATTTTCGTCCTTTAATCTTTCCCAAAACGGAATTACATGATTCAAAAATTCTTTTTTTACTTCTTCAACTACCATGGCAATCTCCTTATCTTCTCTAACAAATAAATTTGTCTTTTTCTTCGATTGCAGCATCCGGCTTTCAGCTTTGTCAATATTCAGAAAGAAAATACTACCGTGAATTTCAGGGAGGAATACAGGCAGTATTTTCTCTCTTCCTATCCGCATACAATCTATTATTTATTATAACATAAATCACATGATAATAACACAAATGCTATAATGCCAGGTATTTACCGGATTCCAATCTCAGAATCCTGTTCTGTAACCACACTGTTATCCTTGATATAATCCACAATCTCATCCAGCTTTGTAAAAGCAAGCCCTACATAGCTGTCTGCCGCGCCATAGTATATGGCAATCCGCCCTGTGTCTGCATCCTGCAGCGTTGCACAAGGGAAGCATACATTCGGAACAAATCCTCTTTCCTCATACCACTCTTCCGGAGTCAGCAGATAATTCTCACATCTGTACTTTACGATAGACGGATTATCAATATCCAGAATGGCACCGCCGATACTGTATACAAAACCGTTACAGGTTCCGCTTACTCCGTGGTAGAACAAAAGCCATCCCTCAGAGGTTTCGATTGGTGCGGCACCACCGCCAATCTTAACAGATTCCCACCACTCGGAGCCTTTTCCCATTACATGTCTGTGTTTCCCCCAATATACCATATCCGGGCTCTCGCTTAAGAAAATATCACCGAAGGGCGTATGTCCGCTGTCGCTTGGTCTGGACAACAGCATAAATTTGTCATTAATCTTTCTTGGAAACAGAACCGCATTCCGGTTAAACGGAATAAATGGATTTTCGATTCTTACAAAGGTCTTAAAATCCGTAGTCTTTGCCATACCGATGGACGCACCATAAAAATCTGTACACCACATGATATAATATGTATCCTCCACCTTAACCAGCCTTGGGTCGTAGGCATATTTCGGCATGAAGTCTCTTCCGTTTTCATCCACAAAATGAATTTTTTCCTCGTCAAACTGCCAGTGGATACCATCCTCGCTATGTCCAAGGTAGATATACGGAATCCCGTTTACCTGCTCGCCCCGGAACACCCCGATAAACTTACCATTATACGGCACCACCGCTGAATTAAAAATTCTTGCTACATTCTTAAGGGGATTTCTTCCAATTACCGGGTTTTCTGTATATCTCCAAATTGGTGCATCCCCGATTTGTTCCGGTTTATCCTGCCACGGAATATTCGGAAGTGCGCTGGCTCCAATAAATTTTACTTTCGACATATTCTCCTCCTTTGATAATTTTTTAAACCGGTATCCTTCCGGTTTGTTTTTTGCCTTATTTTTAATTAAATTTAGCTTAATTAGATACTATTACATTTAGCTAAATTATTCACTACATTATCTTGTAAATTTCCAAATTATCTTGCTTTTTATTTATAATCTGTCTCTTATACACATCTCCGAGCCCA
>ENA-OZAB01000132-OZAB01000132.1-human-gut-metagenome-genome-assembly--contig:-NODE-132-length-52585-cov-13.928822_pt1 | contig 52585 bp, 48 predicted proteins | sample MGYA00243297_ERZ653491 | MGnify/ENA primary metagenome ERZ653491 (study PRJEB26926, sample SAMN06165154) | human gut metagenome | biome: ENVO:00009003; feature: ENVO:2100002; material: ENVO:00002003... | reverse complement strand
GAGATCATGCCTAGTCTCGTGGGCTCGGAGATGTGTATAAGAGACAGACCTATAAATGCGTAAAATCCAATGTGGGCAAATTTCTATTTTTAATCTCTGTACAAGCTTTGCCCGGACATCAGACCCCGCACAGAGATTATTAATTCAAGAGTGGCATTTTGTAACCTCCTATGTTTCATTTATACCATTTTATAATATCAATTGTTTATTGTAAAGTTTTTATCCTGCCACGGATGGCTGTTACTCCCTTACCGCCTCGAAAAATACTCCTTCATAGATAATAATAATGGTATTGGCATCCTTCACATAGAACATACTTCCGAAATCATAGGAATTGTCAATTGATATCTGTTTTACTGCATCTGCTGTAATCCCCATGATTTCAAATGTAGGCTGACCCTGGTAATCCGCTTCAAAATCCGCTTTCTTTTCCTCACTCTCACTATACTGAGGAGAATCCAGCTTTTTTCCTCCACTGATAAATGTATCTGCTCCATATTCGCACTCCGCTCCAATCTGGGCATTCATTTCCTCCGTAGAAAGAGCTGTGATATAGGCAGCATAATACTGTGTAACCTTCCATTTTCCGTAGTAGCTCTGTGGGGCTGCATCAGAATCCGTACTCTTCCCATCATCCGCCTTATTCCCTGTACCTGACTGGTCAGCTTCTGCTGTACCCTGTCCATTTAAATCCTCATCTTTACCCTCTACCTCTATGGCAGGTGTATTTTCTGTTTGAGACTCCTCTGTGCCTTCCGTAGAAGGCTCTTCCTCTGTGACCTCTGCTGTTGTCACTGTTTTTTCTTCGCTGACAGGCTGCGGGGCTTGTTCCTCCTGCTTTTGACACCCCATGGCACTTCCCATTACAAAGATGAATATCATAGTCAAAATAATTTTCTTCATTTAATTAATCTCCTCTCTTACTCATAAAATGTTTTTGAACTCATCGGAAAACGGACAGACACTCCCTCCTCATTGGAAAGAGAGGTAATATATAAATTTTCTCCGCTTTTCGCAATCCATACCTCCCCATCTCCCAGAAAAATCCCCGAATCATTATACTGAATATCTGCATCCATACACTGATATAAGGTTTCCTTCAGAGAATCGGTAAAAATTCTGTCATAATACTGTAAAAATTCTGTACTATTCTCCACATATATTTTTTCTCCGTCCACCTCCACAACTCTCGGATAAGCCACCAATTCGGAAACCTGTTCCCGCTGGTCTTTCTTTACCATATTGATAAATTCTTCTATAAATGCTTCTGCCTCTCTCTGGGTAATACCGGACACCTTATACATTTCCGGATTATCTGCGGTTCTCTCTGGAATACTGCTTTCCGCTATGGTCTTCTTTGGCACTGTAAAAAATGCTGCGGACAATGCAAAAACCATTATGGAAACCAGAACAGATACCATCCATTTTTTATTCTTTTTCTCAAGAATATGGACAACCCTCCGCTCTGTATCACTTTCTCCGAAAGACAAGACCGCCGGATATCCACTCTGCTTCAACGAAAAATCCAACAGTATACCCGCATAGATTATCCTGTCCTCTACCGGCGAGTCAGCCAGAACCGATTCATCACAGAACATCTCCATATCCTGATTCATTTTCTGGATTCCATACCACACCAGCGGATTCCACCAATGCAGACAGATTGCCAGCATTCCCGCTAACCGTATTACCGAATCCCCATGCCTGATATGCATTTGTTCATGCTGTAAAATATATTGATAAGAATCTCCCTGCACAGTATAGGGCATATAAATCTTCGGAAACATAACTCCCATTACAAAAGGAGAATCTATTCCGTCACATCTCCAGAGTCTACCTCTTTCCCATATGGCAGTTCTCAACTGTCTTTTAATTTTTATGTACTGTGACAAAAAATAAAGTCCCACGCCCAATACGCCTGCTCCCCATATGCATTTCATAATTCTTCTAAGGAATCCTGCTTCTGTCAGGATTTGCAAAATACCCGACAGCTTTTGTGCATGTGTTTCCGCCGCCTTATTTTCTTTCACAAAATCCGCTGCAATTTTTGCTGTTGTCTCTTCCCCTCCAGCCTCCACCGAAGCTACTGGTTTGGAAACAGCCTGCATTTTGCCAGCCCAATCTGGCTGCAGGCTCCAGCTGCTTTCAATGAAAACCGGACAGAGCAGGCGCACTAACACCAGAAGCCACAATAAATAGCTGTAAACCTTTGCATATTTTTTCAGATATACCCTCATTATGAGAACCAACAAAATCAGTATTCCTGCCTGTAGTCCCATTCTCCATATCATTTCAATCATTCTTTTTCCATCCTTTTATTCACTGGCATCTTCTATCATTTTCTTAATGCGTTCCGCCTCTTCTTTAGATAACTTCCGGTCTTTTAGAAAAGCTGCCAGAAAAGAAGGTACATTTCCCTGACAGGTTCGTTCCAGCAATTCATCACTCGCCTGCCGGTCAACCTCTTCCTTACTTACAAGAGATTCCACAATTGTATTCTCATTCCGGATAATCCCCTTATCCGCCAGCTTCTTAATTACCGTATAGGTGGTGGATTTCTTCCATCCAAACTCCTGGTTACACAGCTTAACCAGCTCCGGACTGCTGACTGGCTCATGCTCCCATAGGATACATAAAAACCGATACTCACTTTCAAATATTTTCTCCATTTATATACTCCTTTTCACTACCTGCGCAGGTCTATTTCAATAGACCACATTTAGTCTATCACAATAGACTGATGCTGTCAATTCTTTTTCTTCTTTAAATAATAAACTCTTGCTCTTTCAAGTTGATATTTTTTATTCTTTCATTTATAATATATACATTCAATGCAGGATATAATTGGACTTATATTATAAACAATATAAGCCATTTTTCTCAAAATTTTTGACAAAAATGTATTGACACTAAGCCAAAATGCATATAATATTAATGTGTAATTGATTACACAAGGTAAATATGCCCTTGGCTATGTCTTCCCACTATAAGGGATATGACAATGCCCTGGGCATTCTTTTATTTATGGAGGTTACTTATGGATGGAAAATTGAAACAACTTGGTAAACATCAAGTCAAAACAGCTATATTAGTTGATGGTGGTTTCTATAGAAAAAGAGCTAAGTACTTATATGGCAGCAAGTCTCCCAAGGAACGTGCAGAGGAATTAACCGAATATTGCTATAAGCATCTACACGACCAATATGAACATCGATACCTATACAGAATTTTCTACTATGATTGCCCACCTACTGATAAGAACCTCTATAATCCACTGACCCAAAAAAATGAACATTTAAAAAAATCTGAAGAGTACTCTTGGATGAATGATTTTCTCGATGAATTAAAACACAGAAGGAAATTCGCACTTCGGCTTGGACATTTATCAGAATCTCAACTGGCATATTACATAAATCCAGATGCTACTAAAAAGCTTTTAAAAGGCGAGCTTTCAATTCAAGATTTGACACAGCAAAATCTTTCTCTCAACATCGAGCAAAAAGGTGTTGATATGAGAATTGGTGTTGACATATCTTCACTTGCTTTTAAAGCTCAAGTTAATCAAATTATACTAATATCCGGTGATAGTGATTTTGTACCTGCTGCAAAACAGGCACGCAGAGAAGGAATAGATTTCATTCTTGACCCGATGGGAGCAACCATCAAATCTGATTTATTCGAACATATAGATGGAATTCGTACCCCAAAATTAAAGAGAAAAAAATGAGTATCTAATAAATTATTCTAAGATACTTAAAATTCTTTTATATAAATAGTATAGGAGTGGTCTGCATTTTCATGCTTTTGACCACTCCTAACATTTTTTCAATATGAATTGAACTATATTTCTTAGAACTTGCCAGCCTTAGCTGCTTCCTCGATGGAAACCGCAACTGCAACAGTCATACCAACCATTGGGTTGTTACCGGCACCAATCAGACCCATCATCTCAACATGTGCAGGAACAGATGAAGAACCAGCGAACTGTGCATCAGAATGCATACGTCCCAATGTATCTGTCATACCATAAGAAGCAGGACCTGCTGCCATGTTATCTGGATGAAGAGTACGACCTGTACCACCACCGGAAGCAACTGAGAAATACTTCTTACCCTTCTCATTACACTCCTTCTTATAAGTACCTGCTACCGGATGCTGGAATCTTGTAGGATTGGTTGAGTTACCGGTAATAGAAACGTCAACGCCTTCCTTCCACATGATGGCAACACCTTCCGGTACAGAGTTTGCACCGTAGCAGTTAACCTTTGCACGAAGTCCCTCTGAATAAGACTTACGGAATACTTCCTTAACCTCATTGGTATATGGGTCATACTCTGTCTCAACAAAGGTAAATCCGTTAATACGGGAGATAATCTGGGCTGCGTCCTTACCTAAACCATTCAGAATAACTCTTAACGGTTTCTGACGAACCTTGTTTGCCTTCTCTGCAATACCGATAGCACCCTCAGCAGCTGCAAATGATTCATGTCCGGCTAAGAAGCAGAAGCACTCTGTCTCCTCCTCAAGTAACATCTTACCCAGGTTACCATGTCCTAAACCTACCTTACGGGTATCGGCAACTGAACCTGGAATACAGAAAGCCTGAAGACCTTCACCGATTGCTGCGGCAGCATCAGCAGCTCTCTTACAGCCCTTCTTAATTGCAATAGCAGCACCTACTGTGTAAGCCCAGCAGGCATTCTCAAAACAGATTGGCTGAATGCCCTTAACCTGATTATATACATCTAAGCCAGCGTCCTTCGTAATCTTCTCTGCCTCTTCGATAGAGGAGATACCGTAGCTGTTTAATACTTCATTAATCTTATCAATTCTTCTTTCATATGATTCAAATAATGCCATTATATCGTTACCTCCTTCTATTATTTAGCAATCTCTTTGTCTGTACGTGGGTCGATTAACTTAACAGCGTCATCTACTCTTCCGTACTGACCACAAGACTTCTCATATGCAGTGTTAGGGTCGTCACCCTTCTTGATGAAATCAGTCATCTTACCAAGGTTAACGAACTTGTAACCGATAATTAAATCCTCGGCATCTAATGCGATTGCAGTAACATATCCCTCAGCCATCTCTAAGTAACGAGGTCCCTTCTTAAGCGTACCATACATTGTACCAACCTGTGAACGAAGTCCCTTACCTAAATCCTCAAGACCTGCACCTACCGGAAGACCTTCCTCTGAAAATGCACTCTGGGTACGTCCGTAAACAATCTGTAAGAATAATTCTCTCATTGCAGTATTGATAGCATCACACACTAAATCTGTATTCAGTGCTTCCATAACGGTTAAGCCTGGTAAAATCTCTGATGCCATAGCAGCTGAATGAGTCATACCTGAACATCCGATTGTCTCAACTAAAGCTTCCTGGATAATTCCCTCTTTCACATTCAGTGTTAACTTGCAGGCACCCTGCTGTGGTGCACACCAGCCAATACCGTGTGTTAAACCAGAGATATCCTTAACTTCTTTTGCCTGTACCCATTTTGCTTCTTCTGGAATTGGTGCACAACCATGATGTACACCCTGAGCTACTGGGCACATGTTTTCTACTTCCTGTGAATAAATCATGTTGAAACTCCTTTCAAAATGTAAAATATTACCGGCATTATATGTAAAAGCTGATTGCCGTATTTAAATACATTTTCGCATATATCGTCGAAAAAATCTAGTCCCAATTTGAAAAAGCAGCACATCCTTTTGAGATGTGCTGCCTGCCATACCTTTTATTTGTCCGTATCCTTTTCCTGGGAAGCTATAAAATCGCTGATTATTTTATTCAGCTCACCCGCCTTTGACTTATCATAGCCCTCATCAAAAAACTTATATATCTGAAAACCTATGAGCAGGCCAACCTTGAAATATACATCACTCTCTATCCCGGAAAATCCTGCCACAATATTATTCATATCTTCCTCATCTATCGCCGCATCCGGAAACACCTTTTTCATACTCGCATAATAATCTTCATAAGCTGCATTCATCTTTTCTGAATAGGAATCGGTAATTTCATCCATATCATCAATACCATACAACAGAAAAGAGGCTATGCTGTTTAAGTCTGTTCTTTTTAACACATCTGTAAATTCATTCATGTTTTAATTTCCTTTCTTTCAAAATTTTAAAATGCTTATCCAAAGTATATCCAGTTCCATGCCTTACTTATACAGCGCATCAGTGGAATCCGGCTTGAATTAAATTAGTGCCTGTGCTATATTTGCTTCAGATAAAATACTGTTTAGAAATTGTAACATACTGTATTTTTCTTTTCAACCGGGCGGCTACTTGTAATACAAGTTAAAACATACTATATTATAAGTAACGAATATACCTTTTCATTATCAATTCCAACAAGGAGGCTTTTTATGAATTATATAGATTTACATGTACATTCTTCCGCATCTGACGGCTCCCTGACTCCGGAGGAAGTGGTTTCACTGGCAAGAAAAGCAGGACTTCGCTGCTTCGCCCTTACCGACCACGATACCGTTGATGGTGTAGAGCCAGCACTTCAGTATGCCGGTAAATTTGAAAATATTGATGTAATTCCCGGCATCGAACTCTCCTGCTATTATAAGAACAGAGAAATCCATATCGTGGGACTTTTTGTAAACCACAGGGACAAAGCCTTTTTAGAAGAGCTTCAGAAATTAAAGCAGGCAAGGGAAGACCGCAACGAGAAAATGGTACAAAATTTTGTGGATGCCGGTATTCCTATTACCATAGAAGAGCTAAAGCACGGCAACCCCAACAGTGTCATTACAAGAGCGCATTTTGCCAGAGTACTGGTGGAAAAGGGCGTCTGCAGAAACAAAACAGAAGCATTTGATAAGTACCTTGGAATCGGATGTCCCTTTTACCTTCCCAAGCCAAAGGTAACACCAGAGCATGTGCTGAATCTGATTAAACAGGCAGGAGGTACCGCAATCCTCGCTCATCCATATTCCTACAAATTTTCAAAGTCAGAGGTTGAGACCTTATTAGACACCCTGATTCCCCTGGGTCTCTCCGGTCTGGAATGCTATTATTCCACCTATGACGACGGTCAGATACAGGAGTTGCGGAGCATTGCTCTTGCCAAAAATCTTCTTGTATCCGGAGGCTCTGATTTTCATGGAGTTGTAAAACCAGATATCTCCATCGGAACCGGCAGAGGTAATCTCCGCATTCCGGAAAAACTACTGACCGCCATCTGTGAATACAGGGCTCAGAACATGATACAATAACCTACCGAACCTGCACCGGCAGCTTCTTCCGGATGCATGGCAGCAAAAAGCCGGAAGAAAACATATAAATGTTTTCTTCCGGCCTTTGTCATTAAAGAAATCTATTTCTTCTTAGAATCGGTTTCTGCCTCTTCTTCACTGTCCTTCTCTACCTCTGCGATAGCATTCTTATGCATCGGAATACGGCAGTTCTTGTTATTACCAAACTCTACGATAACCGTATCATCCACTACATCCAAAACAACACCATAAAAACCGCCTGTGGTCATAATATTATCTCCCGGCTCCACGGCATTACGAACTGCATCCATTTCCTTCTGCTGCTTCTTCTGTGGACGGATTAAAATAAAATACATAATCGCTATCCAGACTACAACCATCACTAACGTCGCAACCAAAGAACCACTTGTTGCCTGCTGGGCATCTCCATTTAATAACATTGAAAACATAATCATTAACTCCTTTTCTGCTTTATTTTATAAAAATCACTTTAGGCGAAGCCGTCCAAACGCATCTTTTTATATTCGGAATAGCGTTCTTCCTCTATCGCTGTACGAATCTCACTCATCATATTATTATAAAAATACAAATTATGCAAGACACAAAGACGCATTCCCAGCATTTCTTTTGCCTTTAACAGATGACGGATATATGCCCTGGAATAATTCCGGCAGGCAGGACAGCTGCATTCCTCTGATATGGGACGGCTGTCCAGCTCGTATTTTGCATTAAAAAGATTCATTTTCCCATGATTCGTATATACATGCCCATGCCGTCCATTCCGGCTCGGATAAACACAGTCAAAAAAATCTACTCCCCGGTCCACAGCCTCCAGAATATTGGCAGGTGTTCCCACCCCCATCAGATATGTTGGCTTATCCGCAGGAAGATAGGGAACCGTCTCCTCAATAATGTGATACATCTCCTCATGGGACTCTCCCACTGCCAGTCCACCGATGGCATACCCGTCCAGCTCCATTTCCGCAATAGCCTTGGCATGCTCCACCCTGATATCTGCATGGATTCCGCCCTGGTTGATACCAAACAGGAGCTGGTTTTTATTAATGGTATCCTCCAGTGAATTTAACCGTTTCATTTCTGTCTTACACCTTGCCAGCCATCTGGTGGTACGCTCCACAGAATTTTTTATATACTCCCTCGTAGCAAGGCTTGGAGCGCACTCGTCAAATGCCATGGCAATAGTGGATGCCAGATTAGACTGAATCTGCATACTCTCCTCCGGGCCCATGAAAATCTTACGTCCGTCAACATGAGAGTTAAAATATACGCCCTCTTCTTTAATTTTTCGCAGCCCGGCAAGGGAAAACACCTGAAAACCTCCTGAGTCTGTCAGAATCGGTTTGTCCCAGTTCATAAATTTGTGAAGACCTCCCAGCTGCTTAACCACCCCGTCTCCCGGTCTTACATGGAGATGATATGTGTTGGAAAGCTCTATCTGCGTTCCAATCTCCTGTAAATCCGTGGTGGCGACTGCACCCTTAATCGCTGCTGCCGTTCCCACATTCATAAAAACCGGTGTCTGGACCGTTCCATGCACCGTCTCAAATGTAGCACGCTTCGCATTTCCATCCTTTTTAATAATCTGATACATGACTGATTCCGGATGCCGCTTTCATAAGCATTTCATCCGCTCTTCCTTTCTTTAAATCACTATTGCACATTATACTGGTATTTTCCGCTGTTGTAAACCTAAGAATTTTAAATAACCTGATAGTCGTTTTATGCTTTTTGCCGGATTCTTTTCAAGGAACCCTATAAAAAACCAAAAGCATCACCGAAATATATATTGGTTAGACTGGAATACATTTTGGAAAGGGTGAGAAACATCAAAATTGATTCAAGTCAGGTCAGTATGGATTCCGGAAGAATCTATACAAATAACACACAGGTAACACAGCAGACTGCCATGCGACAGCAAGGTACCAATGTTACCTCCTATTCAGGCACCACATTTATTAGCAGCTATGCCCAGTACAGCGGGGCTGCCATCAACCATGGGAATTACAATCAGTACGATTCCTTTACCAGTTCTATGTCAGACTCTGGTGACGCCCAGACGCTTTCCTCAGATTTATACACCAATCTGGCATATAACACCATGTCAATTGAACAGGCAAAATCTGCCTGGCAAAAGTACCACGAGGAGTTCATCATCCGTCTGGAGGAGTTAATGGAACGGATTAAGGAACAGCTTCTTGGGCGGGGCTATTATAATTCTGACAGCATACTGGATTTGACCACAGGCAGCCAGCCCGGAACCTTCTGGACCAGACAGGATTACCAGAGCGTTACAGTAAGCGAAACCGAATCCACCCGCTTTAACAGTACAGGCTCCGTAGTGACAGCCGATGGCCGCACCATTGATTTTAATATTTCAATGGAAATGAGCCGCTCCTTTATGGAAACTTCGGAATTTCTTAACGAACAGACACAGTATGTTCTTACCGACCCCCTGGTTATCCAGCTGGAGGATGCTCCGGATACCATAAGCGACCAGAAATGGTACTTTGATATTGACGGAGACGGCATCCGGGAGGAGATTTCCCAGCTGGCAGAAGGAAACGGTTTTCTTGCACTGGACGAAAACGGTAACGGTAAAATAGATGACGGCAGTGAACTGTTCGGCACAAAATCTGGCAATGGCTTTAAGGATTTATCCGCCTATGATGAAGACGGAAACGGATGGATTGACGAAAATGATTCTGTCTATTCCAGGCTGAAAATCTGGGTTAAGGATGCATCCGGCAATGACAAATTAATCGGACTGGGGCAGGCGGATATCGGCGCTATTTATCTGGGCGCTGCCAACACCCAGTTTACCCACACAGCAGTTAAGATGAATGAAACCCAGGCGGTTGTCCGGCAGACAGGCTTCTATCTACATGAATCAACGGGAGCCGCCGGCATTGTACAGCAGATTGATTTTGCCGCAAAACAGCCAGAGCCTGCAGCTTAACAACTCATATACATGGAAATAATAAAGACGTTGGTTTTTCCTGATGGAAACCAACGTCTTTATCATTTCTCTATCTCCCTCTTCTGCTTCTGTGAGACAGCTATATTACTCGTTACGGATTGCTGCCAGCGGACTTAACTTCGTGGCACGCTGTGCCGGGAAAAAGCCTGCAATCATACCGATAATTGTAGAAAATACAATGGACAACAGCACAAGCCAAAACGGAATTATTGAAATCTTTGCCCCTTCTCCAAAATCTGCCATTATTGCCGGAGCAACCTTATTCACAACAAAGGAAAGCAAAAAGCTTAATGCCACACCGACCATGCCCCCCAGAAGTCCGATAAATGCAGCCTCTGTCAGGAACATTGTACGGATATTGCCAAGACTACAGCCTAATACTTTCATGATTCCAATTTCCTTCGTTCTCTCATAAGTGGACATTGTCATTGTATTGGCAATGCCAATTGCTGCAACCAACAGGGAAACTGCACCGATACCGCCTAATACAGCCTCGATAATCATAAATTCCTTTTCAATCTCTTCCAGCCATTCCTTGTTGGCTTCTCCACGGTATCCCATATCCTGGATTGTCTGTAATACATCTTCTACATTAGCGGACTCATCCACATTTACCGTCAGCTGTGAATACTTTAAATCCCGGTACGGTTTGCCATCCTTGTTGGTGGGCTGTCCGGGTATTACACTGTTTTCCGAATAGTTCTGCTTTAAAAATTCCTTCAGTGCGTCCATGCTGGTATAGCAGTTATAGGAATACTCCGTATAACTCTCGATATCGCCCTCTGTAATACCGGTTATCTTAATCGGTACACGTTTCATGGATGAAGAAAAGTTACTATAGGATATACTTTCATCTCCAAAATCATCCAGCGACAATCCTTCGTCAATGCTGAAATCATCATCACTGCTGAAATCATCCCCGGTATCACTGAAAGCATCCAGACTGCTGTCACTATCATCCTCACTGTCATCCTCGCTGTCGTCATCCGTATCACTGCTGCTAAAAGTACTGTCGACAAAATCCGTGTCATCAGAAGAGGACATATCATCCCCGGTATCATCCTCCGTCACATCCTCTACCTCTATTCCTCCCACCAGCGGGGTATTCAGTAAGTCTATATTAGGCATTTCCTCATTTTCATAATAAGGATATTCACCGGTAGTAGAATCCATAAACTCTGCCAGAATCTGGTTACCGGCAATCATACTGAGAGTTCCGCCCTCTTCCGGCAGGGTTCCCTCTCCTAATTCCATTTTTTCAAGATATTCCCGGGTTACCCCAATCAGCGTAATATAGGACTCGTATTTTCCTGCCTGGATTGGCATACTGTACCAAAGCTCCGGTTCCACTGCATCCACATGCTCTAACTCCAAAAAGGTTTCTATTGTGGAATCATCCAGAAGTAAATCATCCGTTCCGTAATCACTGTCCGAGGATACCATAATTTCCGTCAGTCCGCCTGCCGTTCCCACCTGCTCTAACATGGACTGCTTCAATCCAATGCCCAGAGACAGCATGACAACAATGGATGCCGTTCCAATGACAACTCCCAATACAGTCAGAAAGGTCCTGGTTTTACGACGCCACAGATTGGTCAGGCTCATTCCAAGGATATCAGAAATCTTCATCTGCTAAATCATCCTCTCCATCTTCATCCGCTAACAGCTCTGCCATTTTCTTCTTTTTCCTAATCACAATAAAGATAATCAAACCTGCAACAGCAGCCAGCACAATTATGACTATAATCGCAATGAGCCAGCCAGACAGACCTGTCTCCTCATCACCGAAATCACCTTCTAAATCTTCCCCTTCAAAGTCCAAATCGTCCATTACTACATCTTCACCAACCAGGCAGGTTACAGCCTGCTCCATTGTTCCGGTATTTCCCTCCGAATCCTCATAGGAAATCACAACATTGATGGTTCCGGTTTCCGAGTTGTCCTGCACTCCCACCAGATTCAGTGTAGCATAGGCAGAAGAAGAGGCTGCAATATTTCCCACATAACTGTCCTCACAGGTAACCGCATCATCCTTCACCGACACATTTACATTATATACACCGGCATTTCCCTGGTTGTTAATTGTAAACATCAATGTTCCCTCGGAATCAATGCCAATGGCTTCCGGCGACATGGATACATCCGTAATTCCAAGCTTTACCTCCTGAAATACCGGTACATATAAGTTATCACTATATGTATAATTATTTCCCTTGCCGTCATCAAAATCCCCTTTGACAACCAGAATGTAATTCTTCTGTGCCAAATCAGAGGATGTCTTCATTTCTATCTTGATATCCCCGGTCTTTCCTGCCGGAATGCTCTCTACAAATACAGCACTGGAGCCGGAGGTGGGCAGAAAGTTTCCTGCCTCATTACCAACCAGGAATTTACCATTGCAAACCGATGTTGTCTTTGACGTATTCTGAATATGAATTGTAATGGTAAAGGTTTCCCCTGCCATAATCTTTTCAGGCTTTGTATCGTACCCGGTAATGATAAGCTTCGGAGCGGAGCTCTCATCACTATCAGAGTCACCATCATCTGATGAAGGGCTATATCCTCCCAAATCATCATCCCCTGAATCCGAAATATCGTCATCATCTCCTGAATCGGAAATACCACTGCCACCGCTTATATTCGCACCCGAACTTGTTTTACCTTCAAAATAAATGTTAATTGTCTTGATTACATAATAATCCTCTGTTGTACCATCACTATCTGTCTTGGAATATTCCCCAATAAACCTTACACTGTGATATCCTGTCTCAATATCGGAACGTGCCTTCATCTTAAATGTGGCACTGAGCTTCGCCTGCTTTTCCGCATCTGTTCCGGCGCTGACAACCTTGTAGGCATCTCCGCTGGTCTCAAAAGGAAAGTCACTGTCAATAACAGGATATACTCCCTTTAATTTAATATTGGCAGTATCATTTGATTTCAGTGTAAATGCAACACTTACGTTTTTTCCCGCCTTACCGGTAATGGATTTGGTAACGGTGATACCCACATCAGAATTTTTACCCAAAGTGCCATTTGCATCCGTATTAACAGTCTCTGTTGTAGTCTGGGCAGTGTCGCCGGACTGGGAGACTTCCGTAGCACCGGCAGATGTAATTCCTGGTGGCATAGCCCCTATAACGGCAAAACAGACGACCACCGCCATCATCCTTTTTACTATCCTGATGCTCTTATCTTTCAATCTCTTCATGATTTCCATCCTCCACTGCTTTCATTCCTTTATCTTCTATGCTAATAATTTTTCCATCCACAATCCGGATAACTTTATCTGCCACAGCCGCCAGGCTGTCGTCATGGGTTACCATAACCAGCGTCTTTTTATGCTTGTTAACCACATTCCGCATTAAATCCATCATTTCTTTGGAAGTTTTTGAATCCAGATTACCTGTAGGCTCGTCTGCAAACATAATCTTGGGATTTACCACCAATGCCCTTGCCATTCCCACACGTTGCTGCTGTCCGCCGGACATCTGGTTCGGCTTATGTAATGCATGTTCCTTAAGTCCCACAAGCTTTAACATTTTCATTGCCTTTTTCAAGCGCAGCTCCTTGGGCATGCCCCGAAAGGACAGGGGCAGTGCAACATTTTCCAGAGCGTTCATAGTTCCCAGCAGGTTAAAGGACTGAAAAATAAATCCAACATTTTTCCGCCGAAAACGAACCAGCTTATTTTCGTTCATTTTTTCAATATGATGTCCTGCAATGATAATCTCTCCCTTTGTGGGCTTCTCCAGACCTGCCAGCATATTCAGCAATGTAGATTTACCGGAGCCGGATGTTCCAACAATAGCGCAGAATTCACCCTCATACACCTTAAAATCCACGCCATTCAGCGCATGAACTTTGTTGGTTCCTACCTTATAGATTTTATAGAGGTCCTTTACCTCAATCACCACATCACGGGCATCTCTGTTCACTTCCTCTGCCATCTGTTCCTCCGGCAGTTCCTCTGTATCGATTACGATGGTATCCGGACTGGTATTCTTAAAAAAATCCCCACTATCTCCGGATAATATCGATTCCAACTGGTCATTGGAAGCATCTGTAAATCTCAATGCTTTATCCTCCATATACAATAACTTGTAGTCCTTTGTGATTATAACACATTTGGTAGTAAATGAAAGCCGTTTTACCATTATTCACAAAAACTTAATAAAATTAACACAATTTACGCAAGTCCTTCGATTTCTTTCATCCATATTGCCGCACACGCATCGCTTGGCATCCGCAAATCTCCCCTTGGGGAAAGGGATACCGTTCCTACCTTAGGACCATCCGGAACACAGGAACGCTTAAACTGCTGGGAGAAGAAACGCCGGTAAAAGGTCTTCATCCACTTTATAATCGTCGCATCATCATATGCCCCTGCAAATGCAAGCTTCGCCAAACGATAGATTTTGGACGGTTTATATCCATATCGCAACAGATAGTATAAAAAGAAATCGTGTAATTCATATGGACCCACAATATCTTCTGTCCTCTGGGCAATTTCCCCATTCTCCGGCGGCAGTAATTCCGGGCTCACCGGTGTATCTAATATATCCCTTAATACCATTGCCGTCTTTTCATCGGTTTCATCTGCATAATAGCTTACCAGATACCGCACCAGTGTTTTGGGAATTGACACATTTACTGCATACATGGACATGTGGTCACCATTATAGGTTGCCCACCCCAGCGCCATCTCTGACATATCGCCGGTTCCGATAACCAAACCATTGCATTTATTTGCGATATCCATCAGTATCTGGGTTCTCTCCCTTGCCTGTCCATTCTCATAGGTGACATCATGCACATTTTCATCCTGTCCGATATCCTTAAAGTGCTGGCGCACTGCATCTGTAATCGGAATTTCCTTTAAGGTTGTTCCCAGGGAGCGGGCAAGCTCTAATGCATTCTGGTAAGTCCGGTCAGTGGTGCCAAAACCCGGCATGGTAACTGCGATGATATTTTTATGCTCCATTTTCAATAAATCATAAGCCTTAACCGTTACCAGTAATGCCAGTGTGGAGTCCAGCCCGCCAGACAAACCAATCACCGCTGACTGGCAGCCCGTATGGGAAAGGCGCTTTCTAAGACCCATTGCCTGCAGCGTTAAAATCTCCTCACAGCGCTGTTTTTTCTTCACCTCATCCGATGGCACAAAGGGAGTTCTTGATATCGGTCTCGTAAGCTCGGTATCCGCCAGTTCAAACCGGAAATAGGTTTCGTCATGCCATGGCTCCTCATTTCCCTTTCTCCATTCATTCCGATAAGTGGTTGTTTTCCTGCGCTCTGCCGCCAGCCTTTTTACATCAAGCTCGGCTATGGTAATCTGATGGTCAAACAGCCGGGATTCCGCCAGAATGCTGCCGTTTTCCGCAATGATATCATGTCCGCTGTAAACCAAGTCCTGGGTTGATTCATCATTTCCTGCATCTGCATAAATATAGCCCGCAATCAGCTTTGCCGACTGCATGGCAACCAGATTCCGCCGGTATACCGGCTTTGTCGCAATCTCATCACTGGCAGAAGGGTTGCAGATAATCGTTGCTCCCGCCAGGGCATGTCGCACAGAAGGAGAATCCGGCACCCATAAATCCTCGCAGATTTCACCGGCAATTACCAGCTCCGGCATATTCTCACACACCAGCAGCCGGTCAGTTCCAAATGCCGCCTCACGCCCCGCCAGTCCAATATATTCTGTCTCTCTATGTCCCTCTGCAAAATGACGTGCCTCATAAAATTCCTGGTAATTCGGAATATTGGTTTTCGGAACCACCATCAGGATTTCATTTTCCTTGCAGAACACTGCCACATTATAAAGCTTGTTTTTGTACGCACAGGGCATCCCCACCACATACAAAATGTCCAGCCTGGCAGTCTCCTGCAGCAGCATATCCAGTGTCTGCTCACAGGCGTCAAGCAGGGCGTCCTGCAAAAACAAATCCCCACAGGTATAGCCTGAAATGCAAAGCTCTGGAAATACAATAAGCTTAACCCCCTGCTGCTCTGCTTTTCTGATGGTATCCAATATCTGCTTTCCGTTATAATCACAATCCGCTACCCTAAGGTCCGGGGAGGCTGCCGCCACCCTGATAAATCCGTCCTTCATAATTCTCTGCCTTTCTCAATATTAATATAGTTTAACGCTCTTATTTAACTATAGCTTTCGCTTCTTTTTCATGACTCATACATTTTAAATATACATGATTTGTCTGATAATTACAACACTTCACAAAATCACCCATAGAAAAAAGCACTGTAAAAATCTGATTCCCATCAGACCTTACAGTGCCCTTCCCTATTATAAAGGTATCCCCTACTTTGCCTCAATCACATCTGCCATATCATACATTCCCGCCGGCTGGCCTGCCAGAAATTTGCCTGCCTCAATTGCACCCTTGGCAAATACGGACTTGGAATAAGCCGTGTGGTTAAAGGTAATCACCTCATCTGTACCTGCAAAGATTACATCATGTACCCCTACGATTGTTCCTCCACGGACAGAAGAAATACCAATCTCCTTATCCGGTCTTGCCTCGCTTCTCTGGCTTCTGTCGTATACATACTCATATTCGTTGTTCAGCGCTTCATTTACAGAATCTGCAAGAGCGAGGGCAGTACCACTCGGCGCATCCTTCTTTAATCGATGATGCTGCTCCACCACCTCAATGTCATAGCCTGCGGTGCCAAATACCTTTGCGGCATCCTTTAAAAGCTTCAACAGGGTATTAATTCCAAGAGACATATTGGCAGATTTAAGAATCGCAACCTCTTTGCTGGTCTCTTTTACTCTGGCAATCTGTTCCTCACTCAGTCCCGTTGTGCAAAGAACTACAGGAAGGTTTCTCTCCTTACTGAAGCGCAGCAGATTATCCACTGCCGCTGCTGCCGCAAAATCTATAATTACATCTGCCTCCACGTCGCAATCAAAAATATTGGTAAATACCGGATATCCGTTTTCTCTGTTGTCTGCAATATCAATTCCTGCCACAATTTCAACCGCCTCATCCTTTGCAGCCAGTTCCGTAATGACTTGTCCCATATGACCGTTACAGCCATGCATGACTATTCTAACCATTTTATCATTCTCCTATTTTGTTTTCCTTTTATCTTCTGTATTTATACAAGCTTGATACCATATTCTGTCATTGCTTTCTTAATCTTCTCCACACTGGCTGGCTCCGCCTCGGTCATCGGCATTCTGACATATCCGCTGCACAGACCTGCAAGCTCCACTGCCTTCTTAACCGGAATCGGATTTACCTCGCAGAACATCGCATCGCATAAATCAATTGCCTTCAGCTGTAATGCCAGAGAGCCCGCAACATCACCCTCTAAGTATTTAGCAACCATGTCATGGGTATCCTCCGGAATGATGTTAGCTGTCACGGAAATAACACCCTTTCCGCCTAAGGATAACAACGGAACCACCTGGTCATCATTACCGGAATAGATGTCGATACAGCCATCTGCCAGCTGTGCAAGCTTCACAACCTGGGAAATGTTGCCAGAAGCCTCTTTGATTGCCACAATATTTTTCACATTCTTTGCCAGCGTCACTGCTGTAGCCGGCTGGATATTGCAGCCTGTTCTGCCCGGTACATTATACATGATAATCGGAATATTCACTGCCTCTCCAATGGCAGTATAATGCTTAATAAGTCCATTCTGGGTTGCTTTATTATAGTATGGAGTTACTACCAGCAATGCGTCTGCTCCAACAGCTTCTGCCTCTTTTGAAAGCTTAATTGCCGTTTCGGTACAATTTGAACCCGTACCTGCGATAACCGGGATTCTCTTATCTACATACTCCACACACTTGCGGATTACCTCCATATGCTCTTCCTCTGTCATAGTGGAAGCCTCACCAGTTGTACCACATATAACAATGGCATCTGTTTTATGAGCCACATGGTATTCCACCAATGCTTTTAACTGCTCGTAATCCACTGCTCCATCTGCCTTAAACGGTGTTACTAATGCTACTGCTGAACCTGTAAAAATTGACATATGCTCTCTCCTTTTCCTAATACCTGTTTTTTTAAGTAACAAAAAAGACGCTTCACCGGCGGTGCCAACGAAGCGTCACTAAATTTTCCTTCATTCCGTAGCACTCCACCTGATATCTGGCATCATACAATATTGTTGTATTCCACCAATTCATCTTCTTTCGGTGACAGACATATAGCTCTTAACTATACATCCAGATAAGATATCCATAAGGAAATATCTCTCTTCGGCATGAGCCCCTTTTGCAGTCTATCCTCCAGCCTTATCTGTCCAAACTGTTACTCTTGACACACGCGCCTCTACACATCGACGAAAACGTCTAATTTGTATAACTTTTATCATGATAACACTATATAGAATCCATGTCAAGAACAAAGAATCCCAGCCACACTCTTTCCTCCCTCCAATATGCTTAGCAAACAAAAAGGCACAGAATACCAGTTATCCTGTACCTTATCCTTATTATATATCATTTATTCAAAGGAGTAGTAATTGCTGCCTTCAATTCGCCTCAATATGCGACAGCAGGGATGCCTTTCTCTTAATTCCATCCGGGCAGTTTCTCCCTGTTATAATTAACTTGACCTTGCTATTGCTCTGAAGTAATTCTTCAATATCCTCCGCAAACAGGATATTATAGTCCAGTAAGCCAAGCACCTCGTCTAATATTACTACATCCGAGCTTCCTGTGTCGATTACCTTCTTTGCATAATGAAAACTGTTCTTCGCCTTGGCTCTCTGCTCTTCTCTTTCCTCAAAGCTCAGCTGTCCATATGGTTTTTGACTGTTTTCAAATGAAAAGAATTTGATTTCATCATATTGACTTAAGATACTATAATCTGCGTCTGTTCCCTTTAAAAACTGTACAATTGTCACGGTTTCACCTGCTCCTACTGCCTTCACCGCCAGCCCCATGGCTGCTGCTGTCTTGCCGTAGCCTGCACCGTAAATAATGTGCACATTTTCCATATTTTTCCACCTCATGTTAAAGTTGTAAGAAATACGATTATCCTAGCATATTCCCGATGAAAATGCAATCATTTCCTTGCAGGTTTGAATTATCCATCTATTTTTTATTCCAGGCATTCCATTTTGCTAACGGACACCTCATATGCCACCCGGTTCACAACCTCTTCATTGTCCAGCTTCTTCTGGTATTCACGGCTCTGGATTCTTCCCCAGATTGCCACATGCTCTCCAACCTCTAATTTCCCGGCAAATCTCGCATTTCTGCCCCAGCAGATGCACGGAATATAATCGGATTTGCCATAAGCACGGTTGACTGCCAGCAATACATCTGCAATCTCTCTTCCAAGGGGTGTCATTCTGTAAATTGGAGCCTTACATATATATCCATCTAAATAAATCTGATTCGGATGCTGCATTTCATCCTCTTCATCCAATACATTTAACTCTCTAACAAAAAGCGATAAAATCAAACGGTTCTTTGTCTCCTCATGTTTATTGTAGGAACGGAACTGGCCCTTTGCCTCGATACGCTCACCGATATGACTCTCATGCACATCAATTAAACGGTCAGAAACCATCAAAGGAATTACATCCGTAGCGTCACTCAGTCTGCTTACCAGCAAGTCCACCATATAAAATCCCTCGCCAAAAATCTCGTGGCTGAATGTAAACTCCGAAATAATCTCTCCTGCCACTATTGCCTGATTGTTACTCAATGCTTTTTCTGTCATCTTTTTTCTCCTTCCATGTACCTTAAAAAGTTTTATTTGCACAATAAATGCCAAACACTAGGTATTGTATGTATCTGTTTGAAAATCATTTATCATGTACTATATATTAGTACAGAAAGTCGATTTATAGAACGGGGATTTTTCTTCTAAAAAGCACTAGTTTTGTCGATATTATGTGGTTCTCTGTCGCATTGCCTCATACATCAGCACAGTTGACGCAGTTGCGGCATTTAAAGACTCTACTTTTCCCCTCATTGGTATCCTGATTTTAGTGTTTGTGGCATTAGAAAGCTCTTCGGAAAGACCATTTCCCTCATTACCAATGCAAAAAATTGTCGGTTTGCGGTAATCATAGTCGTAAAAGCTATTTCCCTGCAAATGGGCGCTATAGGTTCCAAAGCCCCGGCGATTAAAATCTTCAATATATTCCTTCAAATCCTCCACATAGCAAAAGGGAAGACGGAAAACAGAACCCATGGTTGCCCGCACGGTCTTTGGATTGTATATATCCACTGTATCCCGGCTCATAATAATTCCCGTTACTCCGGCACCCTCTGCGGTACGGATTATCGTTCCAAGGTTACCCGGATTCTGTATGTTCTCCAATGCCATGATAAGCGGATTTTCCCCTCCGCACACCTGTTCCATGGAATAGTGATACCGTTTCACCATGCTGATAACTCCCTGAGGTGTCTTGGTATCCGAAACGGATTCCATGATATGCTCCGCAATCAGTTCACAGGAAAGATTGCAGAACAACTCTTTGTTCTTCTCATAAAATGCTTCCGTTGCAAATGTCTCAACATGCATTTCCTCCGGTATTTCTGCAAACATCCGGAGCCCCTCTACTATGAATACATCCTGCCTTCTGCGCTCTCTTGCATTCTTCATGCATTTTGTTAAATTTTTAATTTTATTATTTGATGTACTGGTTATCATATAAAGCCTCTTCTTCTATCTGGAATATCCCTTCATGGAAAGCTTTCCCTCTTTTGTCACTACCTTTCCTTCTCCCAGCAGCTTCTTTAATTCCCCCAGTGATGCTTCCGAGATATCCACCCGGAACTGGGTACCCAATGGTTTCATCAGTTTTTCTTCCTTCAGAACCACAATAACCTCACTGCGACCTGCATAAGTATCTACAATTCCGTAAATCGCATCCTGCTTATTCTTAAAATCCTCTTTATTCTCACACTGAAGATAAAGCTGCCTCGGAACTTCGGAAAACGGCACTACTTTTTCTAACAAAAGCTTTCCCTCATCCTCGCTGATGGATGCTCTTCCATATACAAAAATCTTTTCATCCTGCTCTAAATATTGTCTGTACTGCTCATACATCTTCGGAAATACCACTACCTCAATGGTTCCCAGCAAATCCTCCAGTGTGATAAAAGCCATATTCTGGTTGCTTTTTGTCATTTTCACTGTTTTCGCTGAAATCATACCACCCATCGTATAGTAAACCTGGTCCTTTGCAACGGTTTCCCCGCTGTCCGGGTCTGGCAGAAAGTCATGAGTAGTGGCGTCAATGTTCCGGCTCATCAGCTCCTGATAATCCTCCAGCGGATGACCGCTTACATAAATGCCCAGAACCTCCTTCTCATAGGCAAGCAGCTCTTCCTTATCATACTCTGCCACCTTTGGATAAGAGATGTCAAAATCCTTCTTCTCTTCCTCTCCGAGAAAATCCAACAGAGACATCTGCCCGGTCATGGCACTTTTCTTTTCCTGATTTACCTGGTCAATCACCTGCACATAAACCATCATCATCTGTCTTCGATTGGCATCAAAGCTGTCCAGTGCTCCGGATTTGATAAAGCTTTCAATGGTACGCTTATTCACCTCTTTATTGGAAAGCCGGCTGATAAAATCCTTTAAATCCTTGTACCTTCCATTCTTTTCCCGTTCTTCCACAATCGCTTCAATAACAGGTCTTCCCACACTCTTCAGCGCAGACAATCCGTAGCGGATTGCTCCGTTGGATACAGAAAAATGGCTGTAGCCCTCATTGATATCCGGCGGCAGTATCTGAATCCCAAGCTTTCTGCAATGGGCAATATACTCAGACACCTTGTCGATACGGTCTAATACCGAAGTGATTAAAGCCGCCATAAATTCCTCCGGATAATGGCATTTTAAATAAGCGGTCTGATATGCCACCACTGCATAGGCTGCCGCATGGGATTTGTTGAAGGCATACTTTGCAAAATCTATCATTTCATCAAATATCTTATTGGCAGTCTTCTCGTCAATTCCCCTGTTGATACAGCCCGGAACATTCTCTTCCTCGTTACCATAGACAAAATTCTGGCGCTCCCGCTGCATTACATCTCCCTTTTTCTTTGACATGGCACGGCGCACCAAATCACTTCGTCCAAGGGTATAGCCTGCCAGCTCCATTACAATCTGCATAACCTGTTCCTGGTATACAATACAGCCATAGGTGGGTGCAAGAATTTTCTCCAGCTGCGGACAGTCATAGGTAATCGTCTCCGGATGCTCCTTTCCCTTAATATAAAGCGGGATAAAATCCATCGGTCCCGGACGGTAAAGAGAGATACCCGCAATTACATCTTCAATATTTCTGGGCTTTAACTCCTTCATAAAGCTCTTCATACCGTTACTTTCAAGCTGGAATATACCATCAGTCTGTCCGGTACAAAGAAGGTCGTATACCTCCTTATCTTCCATATCCAAATGGTCAATATCGATATCAATCCCTTTGCTCTGCTTTATATTCCGCACCGCATCCTGAATCACAGTAAGGGTTCTAAGTCCAAGAAAATCCATTTTCAGCAGTCCCAGCTCCTCAATGGTAGTCATGGTAAACTGGGTCGTAATGGCATCCTCTGAGCCACGGGACAGGGGCACAAATTCATCAATGGATTTCTGTCCAATCACCACACCTGCCGCATGCATGGACGCATGTCTCGGAAGTCCCTCCAACTTCTTGGACATATCAATCAGATATCTGACATCCTCTTCCTCCTCATACGCCTTCTTAAGGTCAGAGGAAATATGAACTGCCTCATCAATAGTTATGTTATGACCGTTTGCTCCCATGGGAATCATTTTTGCCACCCTGTCCACTGCCGCATATGGCATATCCAGTGCCCGTCCCACGTCACGGATTACCATCCGCGCCGCCATGGTTCCAAAGGTAACAATCTGTACCACCTTCTCCTTGCCATACTTGCGGACAACGTAATCAATAACCTCCTGCCTTCTTTCATAGCAGAAATCCACGTCAATATCCGGCATGGATACACGCTCGGGATTCAGGAAACGCTCAAAAAGAAGATTATACCGGATTGGGTCAATATCGGTAATTCCCAGACAATAGCTGACTATGGAACCGGCAGCAGAGCCACGTCCGGGTCCCACTGCAATTCCGTTATCCTTCGCATATTTAATGAAATCCCATACAATCAAAAAATAATCCACATAGCCCATTTTCTGTATTGTGGACAATTCATAATCCAGCCGTTCCTGCAATTCCTGAGTTACAGGGTCATACCGCCTGTGTATTCCCTCCTCACAAAGTGCCTGCAGATACGTATAAGAAGTAAAGCCCTCCGGCACCTCGTACTTCGGCACCTTCTGTTCACCGAAAACAATCTCCACATTACAACGCTTTGCAATCTTACCTGTATTTTCAAGAGCCTGCTTTGCATAGGGAAACAGGGCTTCCATCTCCTCCGGAGATTTTAAGTAATACTGTCCCCCGTCATAGCGCATACGGTCTTCATCTGCCACCTTTTTTGCAGTCTGGATGCAGAGTAAAATATCATGCGCCTCGGCGTCGCTTTCCCTGACATAATGAATATCATTGGTTGCCACAAGAGGAATTCCTGTCTCCTGGGACATTCTCATCAAACCCTGGTTGACGGTCTTCTGGTCGTCAATTCCGTGGTCCTGCATTTCCAGAAAATAATTATCTTTTCCAAAGATTGCCTGATGCTCCAAAGCCGCCTGTTTTGCCTCCTCGTAGAATCCCTGCCGCAGCTTCGTTGCCACCTCACCTGCAAGACAGGCAGACAGCGCAATCACTCCCTCATGAAATTCCTGTAACACCTCACGGTCTACTCTCGGCTTATAATAATAACCCTCTGTAAATCCTCTGGACACTATCTTCATAAGATTATGATATCCCTTATCATTTTCTGCCAGTAAAACAAGATGATAGTACCGGTTATCTCCCTTTCCAAGCTCCCTGTCAAAACGGGAACCCGGCGCAACGTAAACCTCACATCCAATAATCGGCTTGATTCCCTCTGCTTTGGCTGCCTTATAAAAATCAATAACACCATACATCACACCGTGGTCGGTAATGGCGATGCTGTCCATGCCAAGCTCTTTTGTGTGATGAACCAGTTCTTTAATCTTGGACGCACCATCCAGTAAACTATATTCTGTATGCACGTGTAAATGTGTAAAGCTCATATTTTCCTCCGTATTACTCTCTTATAAAAAGTATTTCTATGTAAAATACAGTCTATTCTGTCACATAAAAACAGCTGTTTTATATTTTCTCCCGTCTTACTTCTTTCGTCAAAATCTCATTTTTGATATAGGAAAAGGTCTCATCTTCCCCCTTCTCCGCCAGCATTGTTAACAGACATTCCAATAGCTTTGCAGACTCCGGATGAAGCAGATATTTTGCTTTTCCTTTCTTATAATAGGCAAGCGGCATATCATCCGTATAGGTATCCCTATTATAGTTCTTACTGGCTGCCACCCTGTCGCAGAACATCTCCACCACATATTTCACCGGCATACGCATTCCGGTAATGCCGCCATTTTCCAAGTCATAATCCAGCCAATATTCCAAATGATGCTTATTGCGTCCTTTGTGATGTAACCATGCGGAGGTGTACCCCTTGTCTTCACGCTCTGCATTGTTGGGACTCCGGTTGCCCTGGTAATATTTTACTCCCACCATGAATTCCGTAGGACTGTACTTGGATAAATCATGAAGCAGTCCCTGTTTAATCATTCCAAGCCGGAAACAGGACTGCATAACCAGCCATTTATGATGATTAATTGTTTTCAAATGGTTCCACCAGTTCATATGTTACTCCTTTCGCACTATACTGTACTAGGCGATTGCGAAACTCATTTTTTGAAAGCCTGCGTTGTACAAATGTAACAAATATGTTTTTCGGACCGTTTGCACTTAGTTGAGAACGTAGCAGTGCTAAGCTCGAAAACACCTCGCTAAGCACTGACGTTCTCAAATGTCCTACAAACATAAATTTGTTACATTTGCACAACTTTCATTTTGAAATAAAGAGTTTCGCAATTACCTATGATAAATTCTATCCCTGATTATTGCCACCTCCGGTGCCCGTTCTGATATTGTCCCGGCATCGGAGGATATTAAAGTATTACAGAAGATTCACGATTTCATCTCCCGGATTAACAGTCTTTGGCTCTGTCACTGCCACATCAGAGTAATCGTCTGAATTGGTAATGATAACCGGTGTGGTGGTCTCTAATCCTGCTTCCTTAATCTTCTCAATATCAAATTCCAGTAACAGCTCACCCTTTTTCACCTTATCGCCCTGCTGCTTTTTCGGAGTAAATCCATCTCCGTCTAATTTCACGGTGTCCATACCGACATGCATCAGGATTTCTGCACCCTTTTCTGTGGTAATACCAATGGCATGACCGGTTGGGAAGAAGGTGGTAATCTCACCATCACATGGCGCATAGAGCTTACCCTCAGACGGAACAATTGCAAGTCCCTGTCCTAATGCACCTGTAGAGAATGCCTCATCCTTAACCTCTGAAAGTGCAATCACATCTCCTTTAAGCGGAGAAACTAATGCTTCGCTCTTATCTGCAACAGCTGTCTTAGTCTCTTTTGCTTCTGCTGATTTCTTTGTATCATCCTTATAGAAAATCAACTCACAGACAATACCGGCAATTACACATATTACAGTAACAACAATTGCAATTATCATCTTGGACATATCATTTTCAGGTGTAATAAACATGGTATAACCAAATACGCCCATGCCTGCCATAGAGTAATCCTTTGCACCTAAAGCACATAAAACAGCGCCGGCAATACCTGCAATTGCACAGGTTCGGAAGAATGGAGCTTTCTTAGGAAGAGTAATACCATAAATAGCCGGCTCTGTTACACCTGCAACACCTGAAATAATTGCCGGTGGGCAGATGCTCTTAAGCTTTTTATCCTTGGTCTTAAGCATAATACCAATACATGCTCCGGTCTGGGCAAAGGTAGTACCGAACATTCCTGCTAAAATAACATCTCCGCCGAGCGTCATGTTGGAAAGTGCAATCGGAACAAGCGCCCAATGCAGACCAAACATAACAAGTATCTGCCAGAAGAAACCAACTACAAGGCCCATGAGAATCGGGCTGAAATTATTGAGTGCCTCAAATACAAAGCCTAAACCACTGGCAACAACAGAGGTGATTGGTCCGATAATCCAGAAGGTCAGACAAATTGTTACAAAACAGGTAATTAACGGAACCGCAAATAATTTAATCGTATCCGGAATATACTTTTTGTAATGCTTTTCAAACCATGCTGCAAATGCTACAGCACAGATAACCGGAATCACACTGGTGGTATAATCCCCGGATGCCGGCATTACAACAGGAATGCCAAAAATATTGGATACATCCATTCCACTGCCGGATACCACATATGGATATACCATCGCCAGTCCGATAATCAAGCCTTCCATTTCCGGTAATTTGAAACGCTTTGCCGCTGTATAGCCTAAGACAACCGGAAGAAAATAAAATGCTGCATCGCCTAAGGAATACAGAATATTATAGGTTCCTCCTGCTCCGTCCAGTACACCGATTGCTACAAACAGTGACAGTAATCCTTTAATAATACCGCAGGCACACAGTACCCCCAAAAATGGGGTAAATACTCCTGTTACAATGCTGATAAATGCGTTAAATGGATTCATTTTTTCCTTTGGTCCATCATTTTCCCCGTCATCCTCTTTTACTGCAATACTTTCCAGATGTCCCACAGAAACCACGGCGGCATATACATCCGGTACGTGGTTGCCAATAACCACCATATACTGCCCGCCATTTTGAATTACAGTTACAATTCCATCGGTATCCTTCAGGATATCTGTCTGTGCCTTCGACTCGTCCTTTAATTTGAACCGAAGCCTTGTTACACAGTGGGTGAGGCCTGCAATGTTCCCTTTACCACCCACATTCTGGATAATAATCCTTGCTAATCCATCATACTTACTTGCCATAGTAATTCCTCCTTTTTCCCGGGATGTGCTATCTGGTATCCGGCTATTAAAAAAACCCGGTACGATATCGACACAATTCCATATACCTATTTGTAATCATGTTTCATCGTCCGGGTTTTGCCAACCAAATGTAACAATCCCATAATATATTGTATTAGGCGAGAGCCTAATTATTTACTTTTTTTACCGGCATCTGCCACTCTATGGATGCCGCCATATATTTATCTGTGCCGCACAATATTCTGGATATGTACCGCCAGATAAGTGAGTTCTTCTTCGCATACTTCATAGTGAAGCCTGGCTTTTATATAGGTCTGAATCCTAAGTGCACAGCGATAACTCTCCGGAAAATTATCTTTTACCATGTCATTTAATTCATAGTATCCCTCTTCATAGGTCTTGCCGCTTAGAATCCGTTCCAGAAAGAACTTCAGATGGGTAACAAAACGCTCATAACTGAGACTGTTTTCATCCATCTCTACCCCTAAGGTGTAACTTACAATATTGAGAACATCCTTGATAATATCGGGTGCCTTTGCGGTATTTCTCATATCGGCGCCAATCTCTGCATTCACGATATGAAGTGCAAAAAAGCCTGCCTCATCCTCCGGCAAGGATACCCCTAATTCTTTTTTGATTATATCTAAGGCATCCAGGCCAATCTGATATTCCTGGTGATAAAAACGCTTTATCTCCCAGAGCAATGCATTTTCTACCCGGATATTCTGTTGCGCGCGGGTAATTGCATAATTCATATGGTCTGTCAGTCCGATATAAATATTCTTGCTAAGCTTTTTATCCAGACATTTCTTTGCATTGGATATAATCTTACCTGCCACCCGTATATACTCGTATGGAATATCCTTAATCAGTGCCTCAAATTCATTGGTATGGTCATCATCCAGACGAAATATTTTCTCAACCTCATCCGAATCAATCTGGTCTCCCGCCTTCTTCTGGAAACCCACTCCCTTACCGGTAACCACAACCTCTTTACCCTGTTCATTATAGGCGCTCACAACATTGTTGTTAATTACTTTCAGAATCTTCACAACAATCCAAATCCTCTCTATTTCAAAAAATATAAATAAAAAAACTGCATCATACTCTCTCCATACATTGATAATATATCCAACCTATGTGAACATTACTGTTCTTGTTCGAGTACAACCCAGTCTTGCCTAATAAATAGTAACAATCCAGCTTGCTGCCTTCAATTCATGTACACATTGTACTATATTATTTTTTCTATGTCAACATATTTATTGTGAATTTGTTTATATTTTCTGCAAATTAATACCATATTATGTTAAAATTGCACTAACACCTCCTTTATTCCCTGCTGATTACCACCTTATTATCAACAACCTGTACCTTTACCTTATTACCATCAATCCCGGCAGCCGACAGCATTTCTTCATTTAACTGAAGTCTTCCTGCTTTATCCAAAACAGAATATTCCTCATGGGATTCATTTCCGCTGATAAATTCTCCATCCAACAGATTCATGGCCTGCTGGTATTTCTCCTTCATAATCTTTTCCGTGCTGATTTTGCCATCTGAAATCATAACCACTCTGTTTACCTTGTTTGCCAGACTGATATCATGGGTTACAATGATAATCGTTATTCCCAGCTCTTTATTAAGGCTGCGGAATAAATCCTGAATCTTATTTGAGGTTTTGGAGTCCACCGCTCCCGTCGGTTCATCCGCCAGCAAAATATCAGGCTCGTTTGCCAGAGCAACGGCTATGGCAATACGCTGCTGCTCGCCGCCGGACATCTGCTCCGGATAAGAATCCTTCTTATGAAGCATCCCCACCTTTTCGATTAGCTCCAATGCCTTTTTTCTCATGTCCTCCGGACTTTTCTTCGTAAAATACATGGGAACCTCTATATTCTCTACTGCTGTCATGTAAGGGACAAGATTTCTGGAGCTTTTCTGCCAGACAAAACCCACTGTCTTATTCCGGTACTCCACCATTTCATTGTCACTCAACGTGAATAAATCTTTCCCGTCTATGTAGAGCTTTCCGGCAGATGGACGCTCTAAGCCGCCTATCATATTCATCAGCGTTGATTTCCCACTGCCGCTCTTCCCGATGACCGCCATCAGCTCTCCTTTTTCAATTTCCAAATCCAGCCCCTGTAATGCCATTACTTCCACATCCTCGGATTTATAAATCTTAACAAGGCTGTCACAGCGGATAAAAATGTTCTTCTCTTCCAATAATCTCACCATCCTCAATCTCATAGACCACATCCCCCAGCTCCATCAAAGCCGGGTCGTGGGTAGTCATAACAATTGTAATACCTTCATTTTCAATTAAATCCTTAAAAAGCTTCATTACTGCAAGCCCGGAAGCAGTGTCCAATGCTCCGGTGGGCTCATCCGCAAATATAATCTGCGGCTTATGCGCCACCGCTCTTGCAATGGCAACTCTCTGCTGTTCTCCGCCGGACATCTGCGTTGGCATATGGTTCATTCTTCCTGCAAGTCCTACCATCTTAAGCACATGTTTAATCCGAGGCGCTCTGTCCCCCTGATAATCGGCAAGGCGAAGACTAAAATCCACATTTTCATAGGCATTCATAATCGGAATCAGCGCCACTGACTGGAATACAAATCCAACCCTATACCGGTGTAACATATCCCGTTCCTCCTCATTCATGCTGCCAAGCTCTGTATCGTCAAAAAATACCTCCCCCTCCGTTGCCTTATCCAGTGCGCTTAAAATATTCAGAAGTGTTGTCTTACCGGAACCTGAACGTCCTTTCAGAATCGTAAGCTTTCCCTCTGGTATCTCCATGTCAATTCCTTTTAAGGCATAAAAGGTATTCCCTTCCGGCATTGGAAATGCACGCACAATTTTATTTGTTTTTATCAAATTCTGCATAGTCTAGTCCTCTCCCATCTTAATTGCATTCGTGATACTGGATTGTTTCAGCATATTCAAAAGAACCTTTAAGGCAATTCCAATCATTAACAGCACTACGAAAAATAACCGTATCATATCCCTTTCGTCCAGGAAAACCTGCAATGCAATATTGTGGCTCTGCGGCAGATATATCGTTGCTATCAGACCGGTAAATAACTTCGTTGCTATGAAACCCGCCAGTCCGCCAAACACTCCCGCAAAAAGAGAAGAAAATACCTGCTCATTCAGAAGCATACGCCTGACCTCTTTCATACCCATTCCCATGGCGCGGTAAATGCCAAATAACAACTCCCGCTGCTTTATCGAAGTAATCCAGTAAATCAGAAATCCCACCATACACAAAATGATACTGACCAAAAAGCTAAGGCTGAACAATCCATTGGTTATCTGTATCATGGCAGAATTACGGGTTTCATCAATTTCCTCCTGCGTGCTCTTCACATAATCCGTCACAATATTTTCCTGCTCCAGATATTGTCTTACATCGGAAACCGCAGCACCATCCTTAAGGCTCATCCAGATTTCATAGGGTATTGTTCCCATTGCATTTACCTCATACGCATAATTAACCACAAGCAGATAATTTTCTTTTTCCACCAGCTCCTCCTTGTCATCCTGTTCATAGCTGTACTGCTCATATCCCGGCCATGCATCAAAAATTCCACACACAATTCCATTACAGCTTATCGCTCCAGCCTTCCCCTTTCCGGCAAGCGGGTCCTGTCTTGAATAGGAAATCGTATCACCAACCTTTAAATCAAGCTCCTTGGCAAGATTTTGGGAAATTAACACACCGGAACCATTTTTTGCCAGAGCATTCAAATAGTTATACCAGTGTTCCTCATTAAGCCCATCCTGCAGCCTGGCGGTCTGCCCAAATTCCTTTGTCTGAACCGCCATCATACTGCATTCCGGAAGTGTCTTATCGGACACCGTTACTATCACCCCATCGTCTCTGACCACTCTCGTCATACTGGTGCAAACATTCTCTTCCAGCCCGGAAAACCGTCCATAATCCGGTTCCTCATAATATTGTACTGCCCTCCTTAACTTGGAATCCATATATACCTGAGCCGTCCAATGCTCTGCAGCCACTACATCTGCACCCACATTGTACCTTATCCGCATTTCATTATTTTTATTAATTGTTCCGGCAACATTCGCATTTACGATTCCCATTGCAATGGTAAAAATCAAAAAGACAGAAATAAAATTCCGTTTTCCACTTGTCCGCATAATCTGCAAAAAGGATGCATACATATGGGGTTTCCATTTGTTCCTGCCAAAATGATAAATAAGACGGACAATATACTTAATCAGCCTAAGTCCCACCAACCCGCATGCCAGCAAAAACAGGGAAAGGTTTAAAAACACCATCGGGTCCAGTTTTTCACCAATCATAACATCCCATGCAAGAGAGCTTTTCTGCTTATTATAGTTATAGAGAAGGTAAACAGAAATAAGTAACAGGATAACATCTATAAAATATTTCTCTATAAAGCTGACAGAACTAATCTGTGCCAGCCTGCTCTTTTGTTCTACAATGGTGTCGCGGGAATACCGGATTACCGGAATCGTCATAAAGGCAATGACAATAAGCGCTCCGGCAAAAGCATAGGGCAGCATTCCAAGAGTGGGCTTATATACGGCAGTAGACTTTAAGGAAAACTCCAAAAATCCATTGGTGGAAGCCGCCAGCTTACAAAACAGAACCCCCAGCGGTAAACCAAGCACAATACCGGCTCCTGCCATTATTCCCGACTGGGATAAATAAATCAAGACAATCTGCTTTGCAGAAAATCCACGGCTCTTAAACATGGCAATTTCGCCGGTCTCCATACTTAGAATCTGACCGGAAACCATATAGATAAATGCCAGCAGCAATACAAAAACAGGCAGCTCCAGCACCCAGAAAATAATATCAATAAATTTTTTATTTTCCTGATACTGCTTCAGCAAATCTAAAAAATTGTCTGTAAAAAATTCATCTTTTTCATGAAACTGCTGGAGATAATACTGCAAATCCGACGCATTTGCGGTATTTATCTGAGAATAATCAAGCATTACATATATATCATAATATACTTCATTACAGGTAAAACGGCTGGCAATAGCATTCATTGATTCTTCACTGACAAAAACCTCCTTTTCAAATTCATCTGCTTCTATATTCCAAAAAATATCCGTATTATCTGCCTCATCAAAAATTCCTGCAATCTGTAAAACAAGCGTGTTTCCATCGGAATCCGTTATATCATCAAACGTAATCTGTTCTCCTTGTACAAAACCGCATGTATCCATAAGCTTCTCTGTAATAACGCAGGGATAAATATTTTCCGAATCCTCTTTTTCCTTTTCTTCACTATAAGAAATCCCTTTTAAAATTTTAATATGCTGTTCCATCTCCGGTATACATGCAATATTTATCCAGTCATTGCCAGAACCATACTGCCGCTTGACAGATGAACCATTTATCCATGTATGGATTTCCGCAGCCATAACCGAAACATCCATATAGCGCTGCCAGGTTTTTTGATAACCGGCAATCTTATCAAGCACCTGGGAATACTCCACGCCATTTTCATTTTTTACGGAAGCCGTTTTCCCTATCACTGCAGAATAGGCATTATTTTCCTCAATACTTTCTGTAAATTTATTTTGTATCAGCCGGTTAAGGGAACCTTTTTTTAACATCGGCGTACTGGCTGCAATGGCAATCAATAGTGTGATTCCCAGCAGCAGACAGCCGTTCAGTATTTTTTTATTCTGTAGTTTTCTCTTAATTAATACAAGCATACCGTCCCCTCACTTTTCTACAATCTGCTCTGCCACAATATCACCTTCTGAAAGCCCGTCTAATATACAGGTTTCCGTTAACGTATTAAGTGACTCGTCTGTCGTCACATACTGCTTTATCAAAACATCATCCACCACTCTCCAGACATAATACAATGTAACATCGGGCTTCCATTTGTTAACCTCCTTGCTTACCATGGTACCCGGAAGCACCACTGCATTTTGCAGTCTTGCCTTTGAATAGAACACCTCTGCATTCTTTAACATTTCCTCCGATTGGGAATCTTCCACCGCAATATATACCCGGTTACCTTCCTGTGAAGAACGGCTTTGTGTCACATAAATCTTCCCGTCTTCCCCGGACAGATACACCTTATCTGCCACTGCCGAGTTACCTATTATTTCTGCCGTAAATGACTGGGTTTTGTTATCTTTAGGATAAAGTGTGACTTCATTTCCCGCACCTGCATAATCCTCTTTCGTATTTACCATAAGCTTTCTGCTGGTCACATCACATATCTGGAATAAATTCACATCCTTTTCCGGATTCATTTCTTTTCCTTCATAAATATTGACGTTTCTGAGAATCCCGTCCTGATTCGCATAAACCTCCACCTTTCCATGACCGTCATTTCCCTCTGCCAGCTTATCATACTCCATTTGCAAAATCTGACTGTCATATACATACTGTGCCGTCAGATTATCCCTTTGGTATATTAATATGTTTTTCTCGCATATAAGCTGTTCTGCACTTACTGCGTCTTCCTGCGGTTCCTTGTCATCACCATTTTCTGTATCCGCTCCGTCTCCGGTATTTTGCCCGGAGTTTGACTCAGTATTTTGCCCGGTTCCGTCTTCTGCTGTAGTGTCCTGCTTTGTGCCCTGTTCATCCTTATCCCCTGTCAAAGCTTCCGATTCCGTTGTTTTCGTATCCTCTGTGGGCTCCGATTCCGTTGTTTCCGTCTCCTCTGTGGACTCCGGTACCTCTGCTTCTGCCTGGGTGGTATCCGGTGCAGCCATCTGCCAAACCTCCCCCATTTTTCCTGTATGCAAAATCTCTGTTTCCTTCTTTGAACCGGCGCTGCTCTCCATTTTCCTGCTATTGGATGCTTTTTTCTTGTTAAGCTGCTTTATCTGTTTCTCCAAGCCGGCAATCTGCGCATCGTATTCCTTTTTGCTCTTTGTGTAATCTGCCTTGAGATTACTGATTGCCTGCTGCTGCTCTCTAAGCTTTGCGCTTCCGGTCTCCAAATCTAACACACAGAGCAAATCACCCTTTGCTACTGTATCTCCCTCTGCAAAATTTAAGGTCTCTACCGTTGCAGCTTCCGATTGTGTATAGGCATACAGCTTCGTATAGGCAATCTGCCCCCGCAGCCCCGTCTCATTCGTTTCCATACTGTATACCTGCTTTTTTACAGCATAATTCTCATACGCATCCGGCATAACGGCTTCGGAAGAATAAAATACCCATTCCCCCTCCTCAAGTCCATCGGTTACCTCGACATACAAATCGTTCATATAGCCAATCTGAATCTCCCGTTTTTTCTTTTTTTCTCCGTTCTGCACATAGACAAAATAAGTGTCACCCTCGTTATACAGGGAATCCGTTCCAATCTTTAATACATTCTGTTTCTGGTCCTTTGTAAAATAGACAGGAATCTTATCCCCTGGCCGGATACCGCTTGTTACCCCCTCTGCATCCAACCGGATTCTTGGATAAAGCTCTGCACTCTGAATTGCCAGCATTTGTGCATTTGTATAATCAAATGGCTTCACTGTATATTTTTTTCCTCCGATTTCTGTATAAATCCGGTCATACCGGCTTATCTCCTTGCGGTAAAAATCAGAAGTCAGATTATCCTCCAATTCTAAATGCAGCTCGTTATAATCCGATATGATTACAACATTCTCCATGCTGTTTACGGTATCTGTCTCGGATAAATCCTTTACATAGGTGACATATCCTGCATGCCTTGCCTTAAGCGTTGCCTCCTCTATCCCTTCCTTCAATTCAGCAATCTCCTCCTGAAGCACTGTCTGATTATGCTTTGCCAAAAGCTTATCATAGCGCTGGTTTTCTTCTGCAATTGCAATCTGTGTATCATACTTCTTCACTCCGGATTTGTCCCCCAAAGCCTTGCAGGTCTCTTTTTTTAAGTTTAATTCCTTCAATTGCTCCTGATAGATTTTTTCATTGTTTGCACTTAAGGTATTCTGTAAAGTAAGCTCTGCGGATTTCTCTTCCAGAGTCCCCTTTTGCTCTGCCATATCCGTTACTGCAAGTACCGTTCCCTCCTCCACATATTGTCCGACGTCCACACAAATCTCTGATATCTTCGTTGACAGCTTCATAAAATGACAGTATTCCTCCGGCACAACATCTGCCAGCTTGACCACCATGTTCCCTACATCTCCCCGCTCCACCGGACGAAAAGACTGGTTATTTACCACCGGTTCAATAAGCTCCGGCACCTCCGTTTTTCCACTGCATCCGGTCAGTACCAAAGAAAAAATAATCCCAATTGAAATAATCCTTCGTTTTTTTCTCAATTTAATGTCACCTGCTCTCCTTCCGCTAAACCGCTTGCAATAATCGCATACCCATCAGCCACAGCCTGCACCTGTACCGGAACCGCTTCCCGGAACCCATTCTCATCTAACAAAAAGGCATATTGCCTGTCCTCCACGGTGAGAATTGCATTCTCTTCCACATAGACGACATTTTCTATTGGCGGCTTTTCAATCTCCATTGTCAGTTCATCCGTCTCCGAAATTCCCGTCATATCGGAAACCGGTTCAAAGGTAATGCGGTTCTGATTTTTCTCCTCTGCCACATCAGTTACCCTCATCTCGTAGACTGCATTTTCAAATTGTGCTTCATATATATCTCCTTCACAAAAGGCAAAATCATCACTGGTTACCGCTATATAATTGGAGGAGCCGGAAGCAACACGAATCAGGGCACCATCCGACGTGGCATATCCTTGATACAAAGCTTCACTGATTTCCGTTACAATGCCGGATTTTTCGGCTACCAGCTGATAATTGGCTAACAGGGATTTCTGCTCTTCAATATAGAGATTTGCGATAACCTGGTCGTTTTTCAATTTTTCAATTTCTCCGGAGTAATCTGTCTGGCTATCAATTTTGCTAAGCTTTGTGTAATGCTCAATCAACAGGGCATCCTCTTCTTTTCTCTGCTGATACTCCGCAATCGTCTGCTCAATGCCGTCATTTTGAAAGGATACCATAACGGCTCCTGCCTCCACTCTTCCGCCCTTTTCCACATTCAACTCCGACACCGTAAGCATCTCTTTTGTAATAGAATAGGAAATAACCTCATATTCGTCCGGCTTAAGAGTCAGGGTAAGTTTTGGCTGAATGGTTCCTTTCTGTACCGTGGTTGTCTGGTAAGTATCCTTTTGATAATCTGCAATCCTGACTTCCACATTTTGCTCTTCTTCTCCATCCGCACATCCGCCAAGACAAACCAGCATACAAAGAATATAAAATGCATACAGAATTTTCTTTTTTATCGTATATTTTTTCATATTACAGCTTCTCCGTTCCTGTTTTACCCTTCATGTTACATATATCAGTGTACGTTGATGCTGCATCAAAATGTTATCCGGGGCTATGTTTTTTTAGATGCATTTCTGATATAATTCCCGTATATCCTAGAATAAGAATTATGGAATGGAAAACAGGGGGATATATTTATGAACGCTCGTATAAGAATTTTAATTGTAGAAGATGAACGCCCCATATCAGATTTAATCAAAATGAACCTGGAAGATGAGGGGTATCAGTGTACCTGTGCCTATGACGGGCTGTCTGCCGCAAATATTCTTGAAGAACAATTCTTTGATTTAATTTTGCTGGATATTATGCTGCCCCATATTGACGGGTATGAGCTGCTTGATTATATCAAACCCCTTCACATTCCCGTAATCTTTCTGACTGCAAAAGCAGCGCTAAAAGACCGTGTAAAGGGACTGAACCTCGGTGCAGAGGATTATATCGTAAAACCCTTTGAAATCTCTGAATTATTAGCACGAATCAACGTAGTACTGCGCCGTTACCATAAAAATGAACAAATCCTTGCTTTCCACAATCTAATCATTGATTTGGACAAGCACTGCGTTACCCGGGAAAACGAGCTGATTGACTTAACACCAAAGGAATTTGAACTTCTGGTATATTTTGTACGTAACAAGGATATCGTACTTCACCGGGATGCCATTTATGAAGCCGTCTGGGAAACAGAATATGACGGAAATACAAGAACATTAGAGCTCCACATCCAACGGCTTCGCAAAAAAACCGGTTTGGAAAAACATTTAAAAACACTGTACAAATCCGGCTACCGGTTAGATTCAAAGGAGTAACTGATTATGCGCTTCCGATATAAAGTTATTATGATTAATATAGCATTTCTCTCTGTCGCACTGGGCATTCTGGGCTTTGTGATGATTCATCGGAATTTCCGTCAATCAGTGGAGATACAGACATCATATGCAATCGAAGAAAATAACCTGATTCAATCCTCTATTGAATACCGGCTGCTTGAAGTAATCAACCAGAACAGGTATGATTTGACACAGGACCTTGCAAAAGCAGGTGAAGAAACCGGCACACAGGTACTTTCTGACCGTTCTTCCCTGTTTATCCTTTACAATGACGAAATAGTCTATAACAGTGAAAGCAACGGCAGCACCGCTCCCGAAATTCCGGAAGCTCTGCTCTCCTCCCTTGAATTAGGCGGCAAAAAATATCTGACCCAAAAAGAGACGGATGGATACTTCCTGTATGTTGCCTCTAAACATATTGTAAATGATACGGATTTATATATTATCACCCGGCGAAATGCAGACGATACCTATCAGCTTCTATATAGCCAGATTTGGTATTTTCTTTTTCTCATGGTTATTGTGTTAGCAATCTGTTCCATTTTCTTATATTTTATCTGCACCCGCCTGACAAAACCTATGGAGCAGTTAAACAGGGTTACCGATAACATTGCCCAGGGCGATTACCAGATACAGGCAGAGATTGTTTCCGATGACGAAATTGGAATGCTGGCGGAAAAATTTAACAACATGGCAGTCTCCATATCAGAACACATAGAAGAATTAAATGTAATGGTCAGGCAGCATGAGCAGTTTGTAGCTGACTTTACCCACGAAATCAAAACCCCAATGACCACCATCATCGGCTATGCCGATACACTGCGGACCAAACCATTGACGGATGAACGCAGACAGCTCGCGTATCAGTATATCTACAGCGAAGGAAAACGTTTAGAAGCAATGTCCATGAAGCTGTTTGACCTCATCTACTTAAAGGAAAATGAAATTGAAAAAACAGAAATCGAAACCATGGTGTTTGCCGGAGAAATTTCCAAAAGTATGCAGCCTGTTTTAAACCGCAAAGATATTGTATTGGAAACAGAGGTGGCAGCCTCCACTATTTATGGAGAGCCGGAGCTCCTTAAAACTGTCTTTATCAATCTGATTGACAATGCAAGAAAGGCTTCCCCTCCCCATACAAAAATCCTCTTTCGTGGATTTCCAAAAGAGGATTTCTATTGTTTCCAGGTACAGGATTTTGGCTGTGGCATGGACGAAGAAACCAAAAAGCATATCTATGATGAATTTTACATGGCAGACAAGTCCCGCAGCCGGGCAGAAGGCGGTGCAGGACTTGGTATGTCTTTAGTTGCCTTAATCATCCAAAAGCATGGAGCAACACTGGATATTCAAAGCGAAGTCGGAAAGGGAACGCTTATAACTGTTTATTTGAAATACTAATTTTGCAATTCAGCACAATGTCCCTCATTTCCTATTAGCTGTTAAAATTCAGTGAAATAAATGGCATTTCCTTCTTTTTCCATGTCAATCACCGTACCGTCTATCGCATTAATCCAGATATTCTGAATTACTGCCTGTATATTATTAAGACCGGAACGGACAGACACCCCCAATCTCCACGCCGGAATATAACAATAAACATTGGCATTGTCTTCATTTACAATCCGCACATAATTAATCTCCAGACAGGAAAAAGCAGAAATTCCGGTATCGTATTCCAGGGAAGGTTCTTTTATCTGCTCCCGAAATACATCCTTTACCTGTTCATAGCTTAATAATTTTACAGGGTTTCCAATGCTGCCTTCGGTAAGAATGCCTTTATAACACATATAACAGACACCGGAATCATTTATATCAATTACAATACTTTCTGCATCGTAAGGATGCAGGCGCATGGCAACCGCCTCTTCATCATCCGCACAATATGAGCTATTATCCACTAATACCCCATTGATATCCCTGGTCAGGGTAATTTCATATCCGTTATATTCCGGTTTCTCCTGCCCTAAATCCCATGCCAAATCACTGACCCCTACTGCTTTCATATGCGTTATCCCCAACTCTTCACAGATTGTCTCCGCCTGCTTAACCGCTTCCTCTGAAGACATAGCGCATAGATTTTGGTCCAGTAAAAAACCGCTTCCTTGCGGAATAATATCATCATTCCCCTGGGAATTAAAATGCGACATCTCTTTTGCCTGTAATGTCCATGTGGAATAATTGTTCTCCTCATCCGTTTCAAATGCAAGGGAAAAAGGTATTTCCTTCTTTGTTCCAATATAATAGTTTTGGTCATAATCACCCACATCCTCCGACACATCGCTGCCATTCGGGGCAGTTGTCAGTTTCGACTTTAGTTCATCTATTTTTGTTGTCAGATATGCCGTATCCTCTCCATCCTGTTTTGCCTGCTCTAAGCTATCAATTTCTTTTGAGATATGTTCCTTTGTCGGCAGGCTGACGTTTTCCAAATCCACTTTTACACTGTCTGTGTCTAAAAAATAATCAATCACCCGCTTTTTATCCTCCGGCGTATAAAAATACTTCTCCACCTCCACTGTATACATCTGGGATACCTCCGGAATTACCAGCTCAGCCGCCACCTCTACAATTTCGGTATCCTTTCCAATATCCTCCGACCATCGCCATTCCTCGCCGATACCCAGACTCTCTTTCAGTGTTCCACCGGCGGCAGTTGTGACATTTTGTCCATCTGCTGTCTGTTCACCGGTTGCCGAAGCATCCATGTCGTCATAGGAAACCTCCTGTCTTCCGCAGCCAGATATCCCGGTCAATACAGAAAGAACTGCCATCCATATGCTAGTCTTCTTAATAAAGCTATGTAATTTTCTCATTTTTCCCTCCTAGTCCCATTCCTGCACATTATAAGCAGCATTCACCTCTACACCATTTGCATCAATACCCGTATCCATCTCCGCCGTATGATAGGAAACAGCTCCCTGCTGTTCCATATTGATTAGGCTTCCATCAATGGCATTAATCCATATATTATGGTCAATATAATAATCTTCATTCTCTATATTTTCACAGAATCTCCACGCAGGAACATAACTATATACATCTTTATTCTGTTCATCACAGAGCCGGACATACTCAAGTCCAATCCACTTCCACCTAGTACTTGTATTATTTCCGGAAAACGTCAGTATATGCTGTGCAAACATTTCCTTTATTTGGGCAAAATCTAACAATTTTGCCGGTTTAGCAGATTCATCCGCAGACATAATCCCTTTACAGGATATCCTGAAAATTCCTCTGTCATTCAGCCATACAGCTACCCGTTCCATATCATAAGACCGTTCCATTGTTTCTGCATCGAAATATTTTTCGCTGCTATAGTTTTCTGCCTGCACAAACAAACCACCAATTTCTCTTTGCAATACAATGCGGTATCCGTTGTTCTCAAGTTGAAAATCTTCATTCTGAAACTTTTGCCATAATATTGAATCTACCCTTACTGTTTTCAATCCAGCAAATCCCAATTCCTCACATATCTTCTCCGCCTGCCGGACCGCCTCAGCTTCCTTTAAATTACATTTATTATCCTCTTCTGCGTCCAGGACAATCCATGCCGCAAGACAATCTTCCCCTAGCGTATTAAACTCATTCCAGTATTCCTCTTTTGCCTGCAGCTGCCAGCCGGAGCGGTTATTCTCTCTACTTATCTCAAAAGCAAGCCCATACTCCACTCCATCCCGCATTCCTATATAGTAGTCTTCACTATAATCACCAGGCGATTCTTCTATTTCCTCCTTATCCGGTGCGTCAACCAGCAGCGTTTGCAATCGTTGCTGCTCCTGCGAAATCATGTTAATCCATTCTTCCGCATCTGACTCCTGTTCGGCAATACAAGCTTCACACAACTGAATACTTTCAAGAAGCACATCCTTTGTGGGCACCATATCCATATCCACCTTTATACTGTCTGAATCGAAAAAATATTCCACAATATTTTTCTTATCCTCAGCGGTATAATAATATTCAGAAACCTCTTGGGTGTACATCTGGGAAGCTTCGGGTACATAAACCTTCGCATTGACATGGCTGCTGATTTCCCCAAGTTCAAAATCCTCTTTCCAGTTCTCCTCCTCATCAATCCCAAGAGACGCCCGAAGTGTTCCTGCACCTTCTTCCGTATTACTTTCCACAGCCTGGTTATCCCCAACAGAACTGTCCTCATAGGAAACCTCCTGCCTTCCACAGCCCACTGCCACTATCAGCAAGAACATTATACTCATCCGTGCGTGCCATTGCCGTTTTACCACTCTATATTTCTCCACATCGCACCTCCTTTAACTCTTACCTTTTCTTTTATCTTTTTATTTTATCCGGCTTCTGCATCAAAAAGTTATCTAAAAAAATATGCATTCCCGGTACAAATGTATGTTATACTCATCTTAACATAATCCAGACAAAGCGTTACTAAAAAAGCTATTTAACACATGAAGGATATTACAGGAGGTGCCCCATGAGACAATCGCGATATAAACATATAATCATTATCAGCTTTCTGTTCATCACTATACTTGGAATCGTTCTGCCGGGAACACTGCTTCATCTGACCTTTGCCTCCAATCTAAATGAAGTCAAAAACGTACCGGAAGAATATTACCCTTCCTCCGGCTCCACGATTTCAAAAAATGCTTCAGCAAAGCTTTCCGAATATGAACGGATAAGATTAATTTCCGGAGCATGGGACAGTACACCGGAACAAGTGGATATTTCAGAAACCACCTTAAATGATGCCGCTGTAGCAGAGCTTGCGCGGACTGCTGTAAATGAATTGTACACAGCCGGCGGTTATCCTTATGAGTTTGGTTCTTCCTATGACAACTGGTATTCCTGGAAAGTTCAAAGCTTTCGTTGTACGGAAAATTCATTCCATACCTATTCTACCTATTGTTTTCTGGTCACCTTCTACCGATATGATGACGATGAAGTTCACGAAGTTCTGATTACAGAAAGCGGAACACTGTTAAATATACGGAACAATCGTCCTTCAGACACAAAAGAAAAATTGTCAGGCACATGGGGCACCAAAATGGAGAATTACTTTAAAAATAAATATTCTCTGTCAAAAACGCCTGTTACCTTTTTGGAAATAACAAAACAGGAAACACTTCCTGCATATACAAATATGAACCTTACATCCTCCGCCAGTCAGGCTGCTTATATACTTGTATTAAACAACTCCAATATTGCCTCTCTTAGCGACCTGGACAATTTAATAAATTCCGAAATACCGGAAAATACGGAGCTTTATTATGTGTATCAGAGTTATAACACTGAATATTTTATGATAACAATTATTCCATGGGAACAGCCGCAACAGGAAAACATTTATTGACAATTTTCTCTGCACATAAATATCCCATATTGTCGAACCCTCCGGTATAAAGTACCAGAATTTGTCGAAATATTATGAAAAGTGCGACCCTTTCCTACCGTACTTATCCCCAAGATATGGTATTATGAAGCTATCAAAATACAAAAAGGAGGAGATATTATGGAAGAACAACAGGAAAATCTATTAAGGCAGCTCGAAACCGAAGGGCAGCAAATTGCAAAGTACCGTAAACTGATGTTAGACTTAGCACGTTCTGGCAAAAAGATTGATTGTTCCAGAATGCTGCACATCTGCAGGAAACTGAATAAGCACATTTCCTCATTTGATGAGATTAACAATCAGTTAATAGAATTAGAGACCGCTAGTTGATTCGAAAACGTTATTGTTCCATATTATCGTACAAAAGATATACACAGGGACTGCCCCGTGCCCGGATTGTCTATACAGACCTTATCCGGTGCGGCAGTCCCTTTCCTTTTGAAAAAATATCGTTAGTTCATGCTGTCTAAGCCGGATACCAGACTTCTCATCTCCTGCTTAGAGCCCACACTGCGGGAACGGCTGATAAACTCCTGTCTTTCCTGCTCATTCATGTTACTGAACCTTTCCATGGCACGAAGATTCTCGGCAAGCGCCATGCTGAGTCCTACTGGGATTTCGTCATTATTTAATACACTCATGTGCTCCTCCATTCCGCCACTGCTGTGACACAATTTAAGCTGTTTTTAACAGCTTTTCCTGTAAATAATATGTGCAGCAGAGGCGAAAAAAATACGACAGGCAGCCGAAAAAATATCAATATATAAATTACCGGAAAATCAGTTGTCTGCACTTTCTTCCAATTTCGAGGATATTTTTTTAACACATCCAAAGCATACCGGCACAATATAGAAGCAGGCAGAAACCCATGCGGTCTGGTCTGCAAAGCAGATTGCCGTGAATCCATACATTGGCACAAGGATTACACTTACAAGTATTCTTGCTATCATTTCCGTCAGCCCGGAAAATACCGCCCTGCCAGAATAGCCAAGTCCCTGGGTCGTCATCCTGCACACATTCAAAATTCCAAGACTCCAGAAGAAGAAACCCATGCATCGCAGATATTTTGCAGAGGCATCCAATACCGCCACCGCACTTTTATTTACAAACAGCATAGACAGGGTTCTTCCGGCAAAAATCAGGATAACTCCTGCCAGCAGTCCATAAAATACGCCTGCACAAATGCCCTCCCGGATACCCTTCTTAATCCGGTCCGGCTTACCGGCACCCAGATTCTGTCCACAGAAAACAGAAACGGCTGTAGCAATGGCATCAAAGGGGCACATCAGGAACTGTTTAATCCGCATACCTGCTGTAAACCCAGAGACATAAATACTTCCCAGACCGTTATTTGCCGACTGCATAACCATACTGCCGATTGCGGTAATGGAATACTGCAATCCCATCGGAAGTCCCATGACCAGCATGGTTTTAATCCCTGCTCCCTTTATCCTGTAATTTTGTTTGGACAGGCAGAGAACCGGAATCCGCTTTCTGATATATACATAGCATAAAATTCCGCTTACCGCCTGTGCCGTAATGGTTGCTATGGCTGCTCCGGCACAGCCCCATTTCAGCACAATAATACAGAACAAATCCAATATAATATTTAGCACCGTAGAAAAGGCGAGAAACAAAAAAGGCGTCCTGCTATCCCCCACCGCCCTTAAGATACTGGACAACAGATTATATAGAAGAGTAAAGGGTATGCCCAGAAAAATAACCACCAGGTACTGATATGCCCCTGCGAAAATGTCCTCCGGTGTGGATAATAAATGAAGAATCTGCGGACAAAGCAACGCACATACCGTTGTCAATATAACTGCAAATACCCCTGTTAAAACCATAGCATGAAAAATAAGATTCCGCATTTCCTCATGCTTCCCGGCACCAAAGCTCTTGGAAATGGGAACACCGAAGCCACAGCAGATTCCGATACAAAAACCCAGCACCAGAAACTGCACACTGCTGGAGGCACCTACACTCGCCAGGGCATCCGCCCCCAGAATCTGCCCCACAATGGCAGCATCAATAATATTATAGGTCTGCTGTAACAGGTTCCCCACCAATAGCGGAAGGGCAAATTGTAAAATCAGTGTAAGCGGTCTGCCTTCTGTCATACTTTTTGTCATTTGTTATACCTCCCTTGCAACCTTATCTTTGCAGCAGCAAATCCCGTTTTTCTCCAAACTGCCTTGTAATCCTGCCTAATATGGTACCCACCAGTATGGAAGCTGCAATCGTTCCAATCCCCACAGCACCTGCCTTATGCAGGGTAATCAGGCAGGCGGCTAAGGACGCCGCAACCATGGTTACATCAAATCCAATCTTTACTTTACTAAACAGGAAATTGGTTTTCTCGGAAATCGCCTGCATAGCTCCTTCCCCCGCCAGTGGAACAATATCTGCCGGCAGGTAAAAGAAAATTCCCACAGCAATCAGTACCGCGCTTCCAATCATCAGTACCAACCGCACTACTATATTATCCGGTGTCGGCAGAAAGGAAAACAGGTAATTGGAAAAGGTGGTAAAATAACCAAAAATGATTCCCGCTGCCACCTGTAACAGATTCTTTATCTTAAATGCTTTTCCAAGAATCACAATCTGTAACAAAACAAGAAATACATGAAACAGGATTGTCGCTTTTCCCATCTCCAATCCGGTAATACAGGTAATGGAATATGGAATGGAGCTCACCGGCGATACTCCCAGATTGGATTTCACAGACATGGAAATCCCAAGAGTCATGATAAACAATCCCAATATATATAACAACAGACGAATTCTGTAATTTTCTTCCTTAAGCATTTTATTTATCTTTTTCCACATTCTTTTATTCCTCCCGTAAATTTTCTCTTTTCCATAGCCTGTCACGGAGACGTAAAGCAGCCTTCGGTTCTCCGCTCAATTATTTGCACCCCAACTATTTTAGCACTGCCTTTTATAATGTCAACTGCTCTGTCCAAAATAACCAGGCAATTGCAGCATTGCGGTTTTAACCAACTGTTATAGATTAACCCTTGACATAAGTACGAAATCATACTATACTCTCTAAAAGTATGATTTCGTACTTTGGAGGTGAAATATGAGTGAGTTTGCAACAGAGAAATTAAAACGGTTTAATTACCTGTCCGGCGAGATTGAAGCAGTCTATCACGAGGCTGCTCTGAAATTTGGGTTGTCCGACAGTGCAATGCTGGTTCTTTATGCTATCTGCAACAACGGGGAAAACTGTTTACTCAGTGATATTATACATTTATCCGGGGCAAGCAAACAGACCATTAATTCCGCACTGCGCAAGCTGGAAGCGGAAGGCATTGTGTATCTGGAGGCTGTAAACGGCAAAAAGAAAAATGTCTGCCTTACCAAAAAGGGACGGGAACTGGCGGACCGTACCGTTATCCGCCTGCTGGATATCGAGAATGGCATTTTTGATTCCTGGTCCTTAGAGGAGCAGGAGCAGTACCTTACACTGACCCATAGGTACTTAACTGCATTTAAAGAGAAACTCAAGGAGGTTTAGCTGAAAATGAAAATTCAATTATCCGAACATTTTGGTTACAGAAAACTGTTACGCTATACATTGCCATCTATTCTTATGATGATTTTTACCTCTGTTTACAGTGTGGTAGACGGCTTTTTCGTCTCCAATTTTGTGGGAAAAACACCCTTTGCCGCCGTTAATTTCATCATGCCGTTTTTGATGATTCTGGGTGCTGTGGGATTCATGTTTGGCACCGGCGGCAGTGCACTGATTGGTATGACAATGGGAATGGGAAAACAGGACAAAGCAAAGCAATTATTTTCTCTTTTTATCTATGTCACAATTGCCTGCGGTATTGTCCTTGCCATCCTTGGGATTTTCTTTATCCGTCCAATCGCAGCCCTGCTGGGGGCAGAGGGCACAATGCTGGAGAACTGCGTCATTTATGGACGTATCATTCTCCTTGCACTTCCGGCATATATGCTGCAATATGAGTTTCAAAGCTTTTTTGCCACGGCAGGAAAACCCCAGCTTGGTCTTTTCTTCACGGTCTCTGCCGGAGTCACTAACATGGTACTGGATGCCCTTTTTGTGGCTGTGTTCCACTGGGGACTTCCCGGGGCAGCTGCTGCAACCGCCCTAAGCCAGGTTATTGGCGGCATTGCCCCTCTGGTATATTTTAGCTGTCCAAACACAAGCCTGCTCAGACTTACAAAAACAAAGCTTGACGGACGGGCATTGAAAAAAGCCTGCATCAACGGTTCCTCCGAACTGATGTCCAACATTTCCATGTCCATTGTCAGCATGCTTTACAATGCACAGCTGATGAAATATGCCGGTGAAGACGGTGTGGCAGCCTACGGTGTATTGATGTATGTCAATATGATTTTCCTTGCCACCTTTATCGGATATTCCGTGGGTACCGCCCCAATCACCAGCTTTCATTATGGAGCCGGAAATCACGGGGAGCTGAAAAGCCTGCTTAAGAAAAGTCTGACTGTTATCGGTATTTTTTCAGTCAGTATGTTCCTCCTGGCAGAGGGACTTGCCAGCCCTCTTGCGGCAATTTTTGTGGGATATGATGATGCACTTATGGAACTGACCCGCCATGGCTTTACCATTTATTCCTTTTCCTTCCTGTTTGCGGGTATCGCCATTTATGGCTCCGGTTTCTTTACTGCCCTGAATAACGGTCTCATTTCGGCTTTGATTTCGTTTCTACGTACTCTGCTGTTCCAGGTAGGTGCCGTACTGATTTTCCCATTGTTCTGGGAACTTAATGGCATCTGGTTTTCCATTGTGGCGGCAGAGATAATGGCGGCAGTGGTTACCGTCTTATTCCTGATTGGCAAACGGAAGCAGTATCAATATTGACAGTTTCTTAACTGCCACTCATTTTTTCTGTTTATCCAGGAGGCAGATACATCCATTGCCCCGCGGCATGCGTTTGTCTGGTCTAATGCATTTAACATGACAAAATCATGTATGATTCCCTGAAAACGCATTGCCGTCACTTCCACTCCTGCCTCCCGGAGCTTTCTGGCAAATGCCTCCCCCTCATCCCTTAATACATCCGCTTCGCCATTTAAAATCATGGTGTCCGGAAAACCCTTCAGCTGCTCCCTGTCTGCCCTTAAGGGGGATGCCGTAATCCGGTTCCGGTCACAGGCTGATACGGTATACTGGTTCCAGAACCACATCATACCCTGCCGGTAAAGATAGTACCCTTCCGCAAACTGACGGTAGGACTCCGTACAGAAGCAGGCATTTGTAACCGGATAATATAGTAACTGTTTCTGAATAAATGGTCCTTCTCTATACTTTGCCATCAGCGACATGGCAACCGCCATATTCCCGCCCACACTGTCTCCTGCCACCGTAAGGGTACAGGGATTCATCTGTATTCCCATGCCCCCTAAAAGCTCCGGAACCCTGCACAGGATATGGTAGCACTGCTCCACTGCCACCGGATAACGTGCCTCCGGTGAACGGCTGTATTCTGGAAATACCACAATGGATTCTGTTCTTGCGGCTAACTCCCTTACCAGCTTTTCATGGGTATGGAAGCTTCCAAACACCCAGCCTGCGCCGTGGATATAAAAGATAACATTTGCCGGAGAGGTGATACAGTCCGGACAGACAACATAGACCTTTACCCTGCCCCACTCTCCCGTATCAGCAACGGTATCCTGTATATTGGCAGGGTACATACAGATTGGTGTGCTCTGGGCTTTTTCCAGCACCTGCCGCCCTTTTTCCGGGGGCAGCTGGAAAATAAATGGTGGTGTGGAATTGGCAATACAGACCTGTAATGCTTCCGATTCAAGAGAAATCCTTCTTATCATGTTAAATTCCTTTGGAATTTTAGTTGTTATCATTATATGTAGGAACGAGAAGTAATAGAAAATTATTTTAAGGAATTTTCCTGCCTGCATGCCACAATACTTCTTTTAAATAACGGATTGCCCGCCGCATGTTCCCATCCCATCAGTGCTGCCAGCAATTCGAGCTTGTTTTCAGCCGCACCTGCACCATACTCCCTTTCTATCTGAAGTACACTGCTCTTTAGCTTTTGAAGGTACATCCTGCCAGCCTGTAAAATCTCCTTCCATTCATCTTTCTGATATACCCTATCCCATGCCGGACAACAGTAATGAAGCTCTTCCAGCCCTTTCATTTTCTCCAATGATGCTTCACTCATTTTTTCATCTACAAATATCGGGAAATCCTTAATATCCGGTATTGCATCTCCCACAAAGATAGCATGTCCTTCCTCATAGATATAGGACACAGACCCGAATGAATGTCCCGGAGTTTCTAACACCTTTATGGTAATTCCCTCTTCCGGAAGTATAATATCTCCCTCCTTTACTACCTCATCCACCTTAACCGATTCCTTTACCAATGTATAAAAATTGGGGATATGGCGTTCCCTGAACTGCATGTCGATATTTTCAATCCATTCCTTTTCCATATCCGATGCATATATCCGGCAGCCAGATAACTTCTGAATTGCCGCCGCACCGCCAATATGGTCTGGATGTGCATGGGTCAGGAAGACTGCTTTTATTTCCTCTATGCTTCTTCCCAGACTCTGCATATATTCTGCAACTATTTTTTCACAGCCTGCAACCCCAGAATCAATCAGGTAACAATTTTTACCTGTTATAAGATATACATACACATATCTTTGAACCTCTTCTGTTACCTGAAAATGAATCTGGATTTGATGTACCTTATTAAATATCTTCATTTTTTCGTCTCCTTTTTTAATGCTGTTTTCCCCAATATTATAATCACCTCTCTGATAATATCTTTTTAATTTCTAAACATTTTCACTTAGTTAATTTTTATATCCTGCTTATATTATTATCTTTCATCTTCAACAATAATTGCCCTGCTGTCTACAGAGTTTTCTCTTTTTCCTGCAAGCTTCCTATACTCTGCTGATGCAAAGCACTGTTCCATTTGTGCCTTGCTCTGCCACCGAATGATAACGACACGGTCCGGCTCCCATTTATCAGACAAGGGTATTATATGGTTTGTGCGGACTAAATACCTCCCTCCAAAATTTTCCACAATCGGTTTTACCTCTTTAATATAGGTTTCATATTCTGTTTTATCCTTGCTATCATCTGTATAAATTGTTGCAATAAAGTAAACCATACTCCTCCTTCCGTGCAAGTATTCACTTGCATTATGTTCAAAAAAATAATATATCGATTCAGAACTAATCTAAAAACATTCCAAACGCATTCCTTTAATTTTAACAAATACCATTCAGAAATACCCGGATACTGCTTTTTATGTATTCCTCTCTCTTTAATTTTGTCAGTTTCTTTCCAAAGGATGCATTCAAAAATACAAAGCCAAAGTTCATGGAAAGGAACATCATAGCCAGATTTTCATACTCCGGGTCATGAATCTTGCCTGCCTGGTACATCTCCTGGAAATACTGTTCCAATACCTTTTTAAATACCTGTGGAACCTTAAGGATTCCTTCTGCGGTATCCGGAAACAACTCCGATGTCCGAAGCCCAATTGAAATCTTTACCATACGTGGAGTTACCTTTTTCATATAAAGCTCTGAAAAAGAAACCAAATCCTGTTCCACGTCACCGGTGTAGGAAAAATCTGCTTCTGACAGATTTGGATTCCATTTCGGAAGCTGCATAGCTAATAGTACAATATCCTTTTTTCCCTGGAATCTCCGAAATATTGTGCATTCATTGACACCAGCCTTTGCAGCAATATCCTTTGTTGTGGTGGCAGAATATCCCCGCTCCATAATCAGATTCATAGCCGCTTCAATAATTTTATTCTGGGTTTCGTCCGGCATAGGTTCCTCCTCCATTTGCAAGTTCACACTTGCATTATACTGATAGGAAAAGACTTTGTCAAGCCTTCTCCCTAAGCGCGCAAATACTCCAAAATCTCTGCTGCATTTGTATCCGGCTTCACCTTCTCCATGACTTTTTCAATAATTCCGTCTTCATCAATAATATAGGTGGTGCGGACCACTCCCATAGTTACCCTGCCGTAATTTTTCTTTTCCTGCCACACATCATATGCCTCAATTGCCTTCCGCTCCGGGTCAGATAACAAAATAAATGGCAGTTCAAATTTTTCTGCAAACCGCTGGTGGGAAGCCACACTGTCCTTGCTGATTCCTATCACCACCGCATCTATGGCTTTAAACTGTTCATATGCACCGGCAAACGCACATGCCTGCTTCGTACATCCGGGGGTATTATCCTTTGGGTAAAAATATAATACAACCTTTTTCCCTGCAAAATCAGAAAGGCATACTTCCTTCCCGTCCTTGTCCTGCAATTTAAAATCCGGTGCCTTTACGCCTGCTTCTAACATTTCTTACTTCCTCCTTCTTAAAATATACACAAGACATCTTACAAAAACATAATTTCACAACTATTTATCACAATCACCTGCATACAAATAATTACCTGCTTTGACCTTCTTTCACAAATACATAGCTGCACGCATCCGACAGCTCTTCCCGGAACCGGTAACCCAGTCCGTCAAATTCCTTTGCTGTCTCTACATTTTCAGACTGCCTTCCGGCAAGAAACCGGACCATCTCACCTCTCGCCATTTTCGCATAGGTTCCCTTTTCCTTTACCCTGCCGTCTGTAAGCTCGCCAAAAATACAGGTCACAATTTTGTGCTTTTCCTTATTATAAGCGGTAATACATTTACTATACTCCTTTGATGCCAGATTTAGAACGCAGTCTGTTTCCCCAAAAAGTGCATCGAACAGCCGGTGATTCCAGTACTGATACAATGTATCCACCTCAAAATGGGGCAGCCTGCTCTGCATTTCCAGCCTGTAGGGCACAACTCCGTCAAAGGGTTTTAACATTCCATAAAATCCAGATAAAATGCGGAGATGTTCTTCCACATATAAAAGCTCCTTATCCTCCATCACCTGTGGCGCCATATACTGATACTGGATTCCCTCATAGGATAGAATCGCCGGGGTAAGTGTTTTTTTCAAATCCATGGTCTGTAACCGCTCATAGTTGAGTGCCGCTATCTTATCATTGCACTTCCAGACTGCTTTTAGCTCCTCATATTGCAATGACCTTAAATATTCTGCCAGCTTTTCTGTCTCCGGTAAAAACTGTGGCAGGCTGTTCCATGCAAGCAAATCCGTCTCTATATTCATTTTCTTTGCCGGTGATATGATAATCCGCATTATTCCTGTTATTCCTTACCATTCTATTTTCTGTACTGCTTTTATTATAATGGAAAGTGCCCGATATGTCACCAGCTTTCTGTATGTAAAAGGACGGCTATAAACCTTTATCGTCTATACCCGTCCTGACACTGTATTACTATATTTTATTATTGGTTACCCGCCAATATATTCTCATCTTTTGCTATTCTTTCCACCTCTTCCAAAGAAAGCTTAGAACACTTTGCTATTTCTTCTAATGATAGTTTATTAAGCTTTAGCAATTCTAATGCAATTTCTTTTTTTTCACTATCAATTAATTCTTCAACAATCCGGCACATGGCTTCCACTCCTTCCGCATCTTCCTTATAGTACCTAACCTGCTCTGCCAGCGGTTTATAATACATATCTGACGGGTTCTTACATGAAAAATCATGCATAAGAAGTCTGTCATAATCTTCACTTTTTACAAGGGTATTCGCCTCTATCAGACTGCTGTTATTTCCCAATACTATATACACCCACCTTTTAATGAATTTCTCATATTTATAGTATCACAAAGATTACCAAAGAACAATCATGTTTTTTATTCTTGAGTTTCCGCAGTTTTATCCACATTCCCCTGATTTTGCCAGTATCATTATTAACAACTTTGAAAAAAAGTCCAAAAAAT
>ENA-OZAB01000127-OZAB01000127.1-human-gut-metagenome-genome-assembly--contig:-NODE-127-length-53232-cov-36.081614_pt1 | contig 53232 bp, 39 predicted proteins | sample MGYA00243297_ERZ653491 | MGnify/ENA primary metagenome ERZ653491 (study PRJEB26926, sample SAMN06165154) | human gut metagenome | biome: ENVO:00009003; feature: ENVO:2100002; material: ENVO:00002003... | reverse complement strand
CCTCTTCGTCGGCAGCGTCAGATGTGTATAAGAGACAGACTCTGTTCAGTTAAAGTATATCATAAACTTACGGACAACTCGACCACCGGTAGTGAAGATCACCTGCACAGCTTTCTCCTGCCCGGGCGATTCTTTCAAACGCAACTCAGAAGGAGAGTTTATACGGCGCACTCTGTTCAGTTAAAGCATATCATAAACTTACGGACAACTCGACCTCCGATAGTGAAGATCACCTGCACAGCTTTCTCCTCTCCGGGCGATTCTTTCGGACGCAGCTCAGTTGGTTCCTGATGATTTCTCTGCCCGACTGCGGATGGAGTTCATGGACTGCCCGATCAAAAATGCACCACACCCGGCCCTTACGCCGGATATGGTGCATATTGTCAGACACTTCTGCCCTGCAGATGCTCTGAGTGCAATTCTGAAAGAATCACTTTCTTAAGAGCGTCAATCTAATGCACGGGACTTCAGATTCACGATCTCCCGATCGCTGTATTTTATACCGAAGGCTGTTCCGAACGCATTTTGTTATGGATCGCGTCGAACTCGGCTTTCTTTCTGTTTACTTTGGCAACTACGTCTTCCACCGACGCGCCGCCCATGATGTCGTTGACTTCCTCGTTGGAAATGCTTTCCACCTCAAGAAGGACTTTTGCCATAGTCTCGAGTTTTGCGAAGTTGTCTTTCAGGATACGAAGAGCGCGTTCGTATGCGGACTTGATTATTTTCTGGGTTTCCCTGTCTATAATGGCGGAATACTCTTCTGAGTAAGAGGTTTTGTTCTGATAATTCTTGCCCACGAATACCTCGCCTTCGCTTCCGTAGAATACAGGGCCGAGCACGTCGGACATTCCCCATTCGGTGATCATTTTATGCGCCGTTGCAGAAACAGAACGTATATCGCCGCTTGCGCCCGTGGAAATGGAGGGGAAAACGAGTTCTTCTGCAACTCTCCCGCCGAGACCAATGGTTATTTGATCGATAAGCATTTCTTTTGTTTCCATTCTGTCGTCGTTTTCGGGACGGAAGGTATTATATCCGGCAGCCCTGCCTCTGGGGATGATGGTGACCTCATGGATCTCAGGTCCGCGCGGACAGGATTTACATACCACCGCATGCCCCGCCTCGTGATAGGCCGTGATCTTCTTGTCGTTGTCGGTGACGACGCGGCTCTTTTTCGCAGGACCCATCGTGACCTTGGATATACCTTCGTTGATGTCGTCCATGCTTATCAGCTTGCGTCTGTCTCTGACTGCAAGTATACTTGCCTCGTTCAGAACGTTTTCGAGGTCGGCGCCGGTAAACCCGATAGTGACTCTTGCAAGCGCTTTGAAATCCACGTCGGAAGCCAAAGGCTTATTCCTCGCGTGCACTCTGAGAATGGCTTCACGGCCGCGCACATCGGGATAATCAACGTATATCTGTCTGTCGAAGCGCCCGGCTCTGAGCAGTGCGGGATCAAGGATATCCGCTCTGTTTGTAGCCGCCATGACGATAATGCCGGTATTTGATTCGAAGCCGTCCATCTGAACAAGCAGCTGATTGAGCGTCTGCTCTCTCTCGTCGTGGCCGCCGCCCAACCCGGCTCCGCGCTGACGCCCGACTGCGTCTATTTCGTCGATAAATACTATGCAAGGCATATTGTGCTTTGCTTGGTCAAACAGGTCCCTGACCCTTGCGGCCCCCACGCCTACATACATCTCTACAAAGTCCGATCCCGAAATACTGAAAAAAGGCACTCCAGCTTCTCCCGCAAGAGCTTTGGCGAGCAAAGTTTTACCTGTTCCGGGAGGCCCTACAAGCAGCACGCCGTGAGGGACCCTCGCCCCCACTTCCGAATAACGCTTGGGAGACTTCAGGAAATCCATGATTTCCGCTAGCTCCTCCTTTTCCTCGTCACACCCGGCAACATCGGCAAAACGCACGCGGATATTCTCGTTCACCCTAGCCCTGCTGCGTGAAAACATGATACCCTGATTGTTCTGTTTGCTCATCTGTCTCAGGAAAATGAGCACCAGAACCACCACCGAAAGAAGCATCAGCCCGTATATCACATAATCCCAAAGACTTCCCTCGGACGGATCGGAATAAGTAACCGATGTGATCACGCTCTCAAGCTGCGGATTTGCCTGCGTGATCTCTTTGAGATCCACCGTAAAACGATCTCTGCTCGGGATCATGACCTCGGCGTCATAAGACTTGGGAAACGCGTTTTTATTGGTGATCTTGCTGTTTACCGAATAAAGCACACGGACACGATAAAGTCCGTTTACGTATATCATCTCGATCTCGCCGTTTTCGATTTTTCTGAGCAGCTCGTCATAGCTCAGCTGATCTCTGTTGGTGGTAATACCGTCGAGAAAAACAACCATTAGGACGATCACGGCAACGATTAATACGATTGTAAAAATAGTTTTCGCTTTCAAGCCAATTCTCCTTACCCTTGTGAATTATACTTCATTATATACTATTCCTCTGCCCGCCCGCAAATATTATCGGGAAAACAAAAATCCTGCACAATTCAACGGTCAGACTGATGCGCACGCAAAATAACGCCGCGTTTCGCATCCAGCTCCGCACCATGAGCTAAATTTTACCATTCCCCGCCGCTTTTGTCAAGCACAGGAAAGGGCAGTTAAAAATTAGAGGGGCACCGCACACTGCCGCAGCCGCATACTCCCGCACGCACGGAGACCTGTGAGCCCGCTCTCTTGAAAAACACCTCGCCTTTCCCGGGCGCAAACGGCATGTCACGCCGCTTTAAGCTTCGTTTTCCGTAAAACTTTCCCGCGTTCCTGTTCGTGCCGGCATCAGGCCTCCTTAGCCTTTCGGGCAGCTCAGACCCGGCTGCCGTCATGGCAGTCCGGAGAAAAATGATCCGGGACTGTTTTCCGAGACATTGTAAACTCACATTATTAAGTCTTTGTAAACTCGTGCGCCGCAGCTGAAAATACATCATTCAACACTATATGAACGAAACGACTTATTCAATACAGATATGAACGAAACGTCATTCAATATATATGTCAGTCATCCGTCATGAATTCGACAAGAAGAGAATTGAGGACACCCATTTTTTCCGGCCGTACGGCGACATTATGTTCGTCATACGTAATGAGTCCGATTTTCTCGAGTTTTTTGAGTACGCTGTCATATCTTTTTATAAAATCGGTATAAAACAAGGCGTTGAATTTATCCACGTCGAGTCCCCTGTCCATTCTCAGCGCAAGGATGATGAACTCGAATTCCGCCTCCTTTAAAGACAGCTTGTTTCTCACTGAAACAGGCAGTTTATTTTCCGACGAGATCCTGTAAGCGTATTTTTCGATGTCGCGCAGATTGGAATACCTGACATCCCCGATAAAGCCGTGCGCACCCGTTCCCACGCCGATATACTCGCCCCTTTCCCAATAGTTTATATTATGACGGCACTCAAACCCTACCCGTGCAAAATTCGAGACCTCATATCTGTAAATCTTGTTTTCTTCCAGTGTTTTATAGGCGTAATCGTACATATCCGCCGATTCGTCGTCGTCGGGAAGGAAAAGATGCCCGTTATTGACTGCTTTATACAGCGGAGTACCTTTCTCGAGTTTCAGGGCATAAACGGAAATATGAGGGATTTCAAGCTGAAGAAGTATCTCAAGGGTACGTTTCAGCGTAGTCATATTCTGATGGGGGAGTCCAAGCATGATATCCGCAGAGATATCGGTATAATCGGCGCGTTTGAGTTTGTTGACGGTGGCGATGAAGTCGGCTCGGGTATGCGGTCTGTTAAGTTCCTTCAGAATGGCGTCGTCACAAGTCTGAAAGCCCACGCTCACCCTGTTGACGCCGGTTTTGGCGAGGTTTCTGATAAAGGTCCCGTTTCCCGAGGCGGGGTTCATTTCGAGAGTGATCTCCGCGTCGTTTTTAAGGGGGAAGTCTGCTTTTATTTCGTCCACGATGCTTTTTACCTGACGCGCACTGAGCAGCGAAGGAGTCCCCCCTCCGAAGTAAACGGAATATATTTCTCTGTTTCCGAAGCGTTCGCTCCACATGGCTATCTCACGTCTGACCAGCTCGACATACCGAACGGTGTCTCCCTGCTTTACCGGAGAAGACAAAAAAGAACAGTAAGCACATTTGCTTACGCAGAAAGGAATATGAATATATATCGAAAGTTTACCGGAATTCATAAAACTAAACCTGCCATATCGGAACAGAAATAAAACGGAATGAGCCAGAAAAAGCAGTTTCGGGCACAAAAGGCAAAAGCGACAACAAAAGCATCGAAAAGCGCCCGGCTTCCGTCTACGGAAAAGAACGCCGTCTTTACTCTCACCGGGACCTTCCAGAAAGCGAAACCGGACAAAGCGCCCGGCTTTCACTTCTTCACGGAAAAACTTTCGGCTTTCCGCTTGCCGGAACCTTCGCGAAAGCGAAACCGGACAAAGCAGTAAAGCGGCAATCCGGATATTACGGCTGTAGGAGGCTGCACAAGAGAGCGGAAAAGCTTGGCGTGCAAGTCCGAAAGTGTTATTTATCGATTTTGAGTATGCTCATAAAGGCGTCGGAAGGTATCGATACCGAACCTACCTGACGCATTCTTTTTTTGCCTTCCTTCTGTTTTTCGAGAAGCTTTTTCTTTCTGGTGATATCGCCGCCGTAGCATTTTGCAAGAACGTCTTTTCTCAGAGCCTTTACGGTTTCGCGGGCAATGATCTTATTGCCTATTGTTGCCTGCACGGGGATTTCAAACATCTGACGCGGTATGGCTTCCTTGAGTTTTTCGGCTATAGCCCTGCCGCGGGAATACGCCTTGTCCTCGTGGACGATAAGGCTGAGCGCGTCGCACATTTCTCCGTTCAGGAGCATATCCATGCGCACAAGCTTGGAAGGTTTATAGCCCGTCACCTCGTAGTCAAGGGAGGCGTAGCCTCTTGTGCGCGACTTGAGAGAGTCGAAGAAATCGTAGATTATTTCGTTGAGGGGGAGTTCAAACTCGAGTCTGACGCGTTTTGCGTCTATATAGGTCATATCGAGATATACGCCTCTTTTTTCGATACACAGATCCATGATAGCACCCACATAATCGGGCGGCGAAAAAATGTGTGCGGTGACTATAGGCTCTTCCATATGTTCGATGCTTACGGCCGGAGGCAGTTTTGTGGGGTTATCAACGTCAAGGACTTCGCCCGTGACGGTATAAACCTTATAAGACACCGAGGGCTGAGTGGTGACGAGGTCGAGATCGAATTCTCTTTCGAGTCTTTCCTGGATTATTTCCATATGCAGAAGGCCCAAAAAGCCCGCACGGAAACCGAAGCCCAAGGCCACGGAACTGTCCGGTTCATAAGTCAGGGAGGCGTCGTTGAGTTTCAGTTTTTCGAGAGCCTCTTTAAGGTCGTTGTACTTGCTGCCGTCGGCGGGATAAATACCGCAGTACACCATGGGCTGCACCTGCTTGTATCCGGGAAAAGGATCGGAACAGGGATTATCGGCGTCGGTGAGAGTGTCGCCCACTCTTGTGTCCGAAACGGTTTTTATACTCGCGGCAATGTATCCGACGTCGCCGGCGGAAAGCACTTCGGCAGATTTCATCCCCGGAGTGAAAAAGCCCACCTCCGTAACGTCGTAAACGGTAGGCGAAGTAAACATTTTAAGCTTTGTGCCCACCCGCACTTCGCCGTCAAAGACCCTGGCGAAAATGAGCACGCCTTTATAGTTGTCGTAAACGCAGTCGAAGATCAACGCTTTCAGCGGAGCATCCGGATCGCCCTTAGGAGGCGGTAGTCTGGTTATTATGCTTTCAAAGACCTGATCGATATTGATATTTTCCTTCGCCGAAACAAGGGGCGCATCCTCGGCGGAAAGTCCCACAGCTTCTTCTATTTCCTCCTTCACCTCGGGTATACGGGCGGAAGGGAGGTCTATCTTGTTTATCACGGGAAGGATTTCGAGATCGTTTTCAAGGGCGAGGTAAACATTGGCAAGAGTTTGCGCTTCCACTCCCTGGCTTGCGTCAACGACAAGTACCGCGCCTTCGCATGCGGCAAGAGAACGCGACACCTCATAAGTAAAATCCACGTGACCGGGAGTGTCTATAAGATTGAGTTCATACTCCTCCCCTTTGTATACATACCTCATACGCACGGGCGTAAGCTTTATGGTGATACCTCTTTCCCTTTCGAGATCCATGGAATCGAGTATCTGATTTTCCATATCGCGCTTGGCGACAAGACCGCTGTTTTCGATCATTCTGTCCGCAAGAGTACTTTTGCCGTGATCGATATGAGCGATTATACAAAAATTTCTTTTCTTAGATAAATCCATACGCTACCTTTCCCGCCGAAAAACCGCGGTCCGGACGGGCACGCCCGCAGGCCCCGGCTTTGACAGGATCATTTTTAATAGGGCTTTAGCCCTTTTCTAAAAAAGAAAAATCACTTTTTTCTTTTGACAGGATCATTTTTTAATAAGGCTTTCGCCCGTCATTGCGGCAGGCTTGGCAAGGCCCATCACGTCGAGCATGGTGGGAGCAATGTCGCAAAGCTTTCCGCCCTCTCTCAGAGGCTGTTTTTCATGCGAAACATATATGAACGGCACGGGATTCGTGGTGTGAGCGGTAAAAGGATCGCCTTTTTCGTCCAGCATTTTTTCCGCGTTTCCGTGATCGGCGGTGACAAAAGCTCTTCCGCCGCAGGCAAGCACCGCGTCCACTACTTCCTTTACACATTTGTCCACCGTCTGAACGGCGATGCGCGTAGCGGGGATGTTGCCGGTATGTCCTACCATGTCGCAGTTGGCAAAGTTAAGTATCATGACGTCATACTCGCCGCTTTTTATAAGTTCAACGGCTTTGTCTTTCACGGCAAAAGCAGACATTTCGGGCTGCAGGTCGTAGGTCGCGACCTTCGGAGAAGGGATGAGGAATCTGTCCTCGTTGATATTAGGGGCTTCCACTCCGCCGTTAAAGAAAAATGTGACGTGCGCATACTTTTCGGTTTCGGCGATCCTGAACTGCTTTTTGCCCGAAGCGGCAAGATACTCGCCCAACGTATCCATCAGTTTTACGGCGCTGAAAGCGATCTCAACCCCCGTGAAGGAAGCGTCGTACAGAGTAAAACAGACCCATGTAAGCTCAGAAGGAGAAACCTCTTTTCTGAATCCGGAGAAATCCTTTTGGGTAAAAGCACGGGTCATCTGTCTTGCCCGATCCGGACGGAAATTGAAAAATATGACGCTGTCGCCGTCCTTGACCACACCTGCGGGTCTGCCGTCAGATGTTATCACGGTCGGGAGGATAAACTCATCGGTCACACCCTTCTGATAGCTCTCTTCCACCGCCTGCACCGGATCGGAAGCCTTCACACCCTCTCCGAGAGTAAGCATATCGTAGGCTTTACATATACGGTCCCATCTGTTGTCCCTGTCCATGGCGTAGTACCTGCCGCATACCGAAGCAATCTTGCCCACGCCTGTTTCCGCAATAACTTTTTCAAGCTGCTCAATAAAGCCCTTGCCCGCTGTGGGAGAAACGTCTCTGCCGTCCATAAAGCAGTGGATGAAAACTCTGTCCATCTTCTCTTTGACGCAAAGACGGAGCAATGCGTATAAATGCGTGTTGTGACTGTGGACTCCGCCGTCGCTCAGCAACCCCATGAGATGGAGATCGGTACCTTTTTCCCTGGCAGTCCTTACAGCCTTCAGTAAGGCGGGATTTTCAAAGAAACTGCCGTCTTCTATCTCCTTGGAAATACGGGTAAGCTCCTGATAAACAATCCTGCCCGCTCCGATATTCAGATGTCCCACTTCACTGTTTCCCATCTGCCCCTCGGGAAGCCCGACAGCCAGACCGGAAGCCTCCAAAGAAGTAAAAGAGTAATTTTCTTTAAGCGCTTTTACCTCGGGACTGAGATCTCTGCCGATACAATTGCCTTCTCCGTCGGCAGCGATACCGTATCCGTCCATGATGATAAGAGCAGTCAATTTTTTCATATATGTTCTCCTTTAAAAATGCTCAAAAAACAAACCGACCGAAAAAAAGCCGTTACACCCTGAAGCGGCCTTATTCGGCAAACATGATCAAAAAACCCCGGCCACGTCCGAAAAACAGGTTTTCTCGGTCATAACAGCAAATAACCCGTTCACGGCCAGCAACGGGGTCCACGCCGGAACGACACGAAACATGATCCCCTTTCAGACAAATAAACATTGCCCTATGCGCAGAACCTAAAAAAAGCATAAACCTATCTGCAATGCGGAACAGCCGGACATGGAATACGAAATCTGAAACATTTACACCTCAGCCCGCCGTTCAAATACCGCAGTTCATTGCGCGGATCCATACTTCGTTGCGCGAACATAGCATTTCGTTGCGCGAACATAGCATTTCGTTGCGCGAATCCGACATTTCATTGCGTGAAACCCGCACTTCGTTGCTTGAACGCCTTTCACGGCAGACAAACACCGCGCCAGCCGATTTCGGCTTCATATCCTCGCGCAATCTCCGCGGCTCACTTAAACGTACGATTTTTGCGGCATAAAAATTCAGTTTTACCGTAGCTCCGTTCTCCGCCGCTCAAGTGCCTCATTTCGTTGCGCGGATCCATACTTCATTGCCTGAACATTGCATTTCGTTGCGCGAATCCGGCATTTCATTACATAAAGTTGTACTCAGCTGCACAAAGCCCGCATGAAACAAAGACGAAAGACTTTACCGTAAGTGCAGTATGAAGCGGAAAAGTTTTCCGGATCGGAAACATGCTCTGCACTGTCGGGCAGGGTCATTTTGCGCTTTCGATAATGGCTTTGAACTTTTCCGGTACAAGGCTGGCTCCGCCGATAAGGCCGCCGTTTATATGGGGCATAGAAAGCAATTCGGCGGCGTTTTTCTCGTTCATTGAGCCTCCGTACAGGATGGGAAGGTTTTTTGCAACGGCAGGACCGTAGATATTTTCCATGAGTCCGCGTATATATGCCGCAACATTATTAGCGTCGTCGCTTGTAGCTGTTTTTCCCGTGCCTATTGCCCATATTGGCTCATAAGCAATGACTGTCTTTTTCATTTCGTCGGGGGTTATTCCCGCAAAACCGTTGACGATCTCTTCCTTTATCACGGCTTCGGTTTTTCCTGCTTCGCGTTTTTCGAGGGTCTCTCCGACGCATACTATCGGAATCAGTCCGGCGTTCACCGCCGCTTTGACGCGCATACGTACGCTTTCATCAGTTTCGCCGAAAAGCTGACGCCTTTCCGAGTGACCTATGATGACGTACTCGACATTTTCTTCCCTGAGCATTTCGGCGGATATCTCTCCGGTAAAAGCGCCGTTTTCCGCCCAATGGACATTCTGAGCTCCGATATGCATAGCCGTTCCGCGGGCGCAGCTGACTGCCGTGGCGATATCGGTAAAAGGCACGCACAGCACTATGGTATTTCCGTAATCCGGCACATCTGCAAGTGCTTTTATGAAGTCCGCGGTCTGAGCTTTTGTTTTATTCATTTTCCAATTGCCGGCGATAATCTTTTTCATAAAAAACTCCTTTAACTCTGAATTTTCTGAAAGCGGACGGCTGAAAAGCGTGATCAGCGTTATTTCAGCAGTCCGTGCACAAAACGGACGTACAGAAGTCCGTAAGTTTCGGGCGCTTTCAGGCGCTCATGAAAACACGTCGGTTATTTGTCGTCAAGACAGGCAATCCCGGGAAGTTCAAGTCCTTCCAGGAATTCAAGACTCGCGCCGCCTCCGGTGCTGATATGAGTGATTTTGTCCTTGAAGCCCATCTGCGTTACTGCCGCCGCGGAATCTCCGCCGCCGACAATGCTTACGCAGTCGCTTTCAGCTATGGCTGTCGCCACAGCTTTGGTGCCTGCGGCGAAATTTTCCATTTCAAAAACGCCCATAGGCCCGTTCCATACCACGGTTTTGGCAGTCTTTATTTTCTCGGCGAAAAGAGCGGCGGTTTTTTCTCCTATATCCATACCCATCATATCAGAAGGAATGGCGTTTGAAGGGACGGTCTTAAAGGGCGCGTCCGCCTTGAACTCGGTCGCAACGACCGTGTCAACGGGAAGGATGAATTCAACGCCGCGTTCTTTTGCCTTTTTGAGCAGACTGGCGGCAAGCTCGGTTTTATCCGGCTCACAGAGGGAAGTCCCCACTTCAAGTCCTTCAGCCTTGAAGAAAGTGTAAGCCATGGCGCCGCCTATGAGCAAAACGTCCACCTTGGTGATCAGATTGTCTATAACGCCGATCTTGTCGGAAACCTTGCTGCCCCCGAGTACGGCTACAAAAGGCCTTTCGGGGTTTTCAAGAGCCTTCCCCATGATATCCAGCTCCTTTGCCACAAGAAAACCTGCGACTGCCGGTTTAATATACTTCACCACTCCCGCCGTGGAAGCATGAGCACGGTGAGAAGTACCGAAAGCGTCGTCAACATAAACCTCGCCGAAAGATGCGAGAGCCTTTGCAAACGAATCGTCATTTTTCTCTTCTTCTATATGGAAACGAAGATTTTCAAGCAATACGACATCTCCGTCCTTCATCGCCGCAACGGCAGCTTTTGCACTCTCGCCGATCACGTCTTCGGCAAACACCACAGGAACGCCGAGTTCGGCAAGTCTCACCGCAACGGGACGAAGCGAGTATTTCAGATTGAACGTCCCCTTCGGACGTCCGAGATGAGAACAGAGAATGACTTTTGCTCCGTGATCGCGGAGATAATTGATTGTAGGAAGAGCGCCGACTATCCTGTTGTCGTCGGTCACCTTGCCGTTTTCATCGATAGGAACATTGAAGTCCACACGGACAAGACAACGCTTGCCTTTTACGTCTATGTCTGTAACGGTTTTTTTGTTCATGATATCTCTCCTTCAAGCCGCGGCAGTATTTCATAAAACGTTTTGCTCACGGCCTTTTAAACCATTCACATTGTAATGTTTTTTTACACCGTTGTCAACCAAAAGATCAGTAAAGCAGCGTTTCCGTAAAAATTTTCCATTTTCCGAAACCTGCCGCGGCAAAGGGAGGTTTTTCTGAAATTTTCATTTCGTACGCACAATTTCAGCGCGACTTTCCGTAATTTCCCCCATTTTTTCGAAAATACAAAACCTGCTCAATAATCTCATAATATCCACATGACCCGTCAGCCGCAAGCATATACTAATAACACTGATCCCCGTTCTTTGCAACGCACGATCCGAACTCAACGTTCTGACGTTAAAGAGCGGCAGAGTTTAATAATAACGGAGAAAAAAACATGCTTGATAAACAAAACGAGGGAAAAAAAGCTTTTTTGACGGGAGCCTTCACCCTGACTGCCGGACTCCTGCTCTCCAAGGTATTCGGAGCAGTATACCGTATTCCGCTGACAAACATGCTCGGCGTATACGGCATGGGAATATATCAACTTATATTCCCGTTATTCGCGCTTTTTATGACTCTTGCAACCGCCGGTATCCCTACCGCGATAAGCAAAAGCGTTGCAGAGAAACTGGCGCTGGACGATAAGCGTGGAGCTCTCGCAGTAACAAAAACCGCTCTTCTTTTTCTGGGCGGACTCGGGACTGTAGCTGCAGTAATACTATTCGGTTTATCGGAAGTGCTCGCAAACATACAAAAAGCGCCCGAAACCGTAACTGCTTACCGCATAATATCCGCAAGTATTCCGCTTTGTTCGCTGTCGGCGGGCTTCAAGGGTTATTTCAACGGCACGATGAACATGAAACCCGCGTCGGTTATGCATATAACCGAACAAAGTGTGAAGCTTGTGGTAGGGCTTGCGGCTGTAGCTTCACAGTTGCCCGATGTAATTGCAGGTGTATACGCGGCTGTTTTTGCGATAGTTATTTCCGATGCGATAGGATTGATACTTTCGGCAGTATGGTTTTTCAGGAAAAACGGCACTCTTCGCAACATCCCGATAAAAGACGGAAAAAATATAATAAAACAACTTATAAGCTTATCCGTACCGTTAACTCTGACAGGCATGATACTTCCCGCTCTGCATCTGGCAGACAGTTTCCTTTTTCAGAATCTTACAAAGGAAAACGCAACGGAACTATATGGACTATGGTCCGGACCGGCACATTCGCTTATATCCATGCCTTCAATGCTAACAATGGGAATAGCTGCGGCGATCGTCCCCGGGATAGCGAAATCAATTGCCGCCGGAGACAAAAAAGGTGCTGACGAAAATCTGAATCTTGCGCTCAAACTTTCATTTGCGGTAACTCTGCCGGCGTCAGCGGGTCTGGCACTTATCGGCAAACCTATCGGAGCAATGCTTTATCCTGCCCTGACCGAAGCGGAACTCGATACGTTTTCGTTGCTTCTTGTATGTGCCGCTCCCGGCATAATAGCTATGACTCTTTTGATGATAACTTCCTCGGCTCTTCAGGCACAAGGAGCACCTTATGTTCCCGTCATATCACTGCTCACAGCAGCGGCAATCAAGCTAATAGCAGGCGGCTTGTGCTATAAAAATCAAGGAATAGGGGTTTTGGGAGAATCTATATCCGATTCGGCCTCGTATATGGTTGCATGTTTTATAAATTTGTGGTATAGTGTATACGGGAGGAGGTGTTCTCTTAATCTTTGGCACGATTTATTGCATCCTTTGGCAGCGGCTCTTGTAATGTCATTTTTCCTTGTGTGCATGAATTTATTCTTAAAAGACAGCTTGGGGACGGTCCCCGGCACTTGCGTAGCCATCATCGGCGCGGGAGCGGTATATATTCTGACCATGATGCTTACCGGTTTTATAAAGCCGGTAAGAATAAAGGAATTTATATGCCGGGCAAGATAAAAAAGGCGCATATCGGCTGATAAAGAATAAAGTTGTTTCGAAGAAATATAGTATATTATTTAGGCACAAACGCCAAATGACCTGAAGCGTTTGCTCAGTCAAACGCGTAAGTTCAGCAGTTTATAAAAATAGGACCGGTAAAAGTATGCATTCACACGAATATTTTATGAACAAAGCCTTGACCATGGCTTATAAGGCTATGCAAAACGGCGAAGTGCCTGTAGGCGCAGTTATTGTGCACAATAATAGGGTCATTGCTACAGGTTTTAACCGCCGCGAAGAAAAACACGACGCTGTTGCACACGCTGAAATCCTTGCCATCCAGAAAGCAAATAAGCTTTTTATGGATTGGAGATTACCTGAATGCGATATGTATGTAACTTTAGAGACCTGTCCGATGTGTTTGGGCGCGGCGCTGAATTCACGGCTTCGTCACATATACTTCGGCGCCTATGACCCGAACAGCGGGGCTTGCGGAGGAAAAATCGACGTATCTAATATGAATATGTGCAACCATAACATAGGCATAACGGGCGGCCTGATGCAAAAAGAGTGCTCAGAGCTTTTGAAAGCCTATTTTGCCAGCCGCAGGACCCCGCAGGAAGAAGTCTTTGAATAAAACGGGAGCCGCCGGACAAGCATTCCGGCATAAGACAAAAGCCCCCGAAAACTCCTTGTAAAAACAAGGCGGCCGAAAAACTGCCGTCATACGGAATTTCCGCAATCAAACAGCCCGAAAACGGCGCGAAATTTTATTGCACCGTTTTTTAACGGTTCACATGCATAATTTTCCCTGCCGCTTTGCTCAAGACAGAAGCGTAGCCCCGCACGGCTTGAAAGTTTACATTATCTTTTCGTTTTAAAATACCTCCGCGATAAAACACTTTTATCCCCGCGACATACATTTTCCCGACACCTGTCAGTCGGAAACAATCCCCGCGCTTTGCTCAAGACAGAAGCATGACTCTGTGCGAATCGGAAGCTTATATTATCTCTTTGTTTCAGAATACCGCCGCGGCAAAACACTTTTAGCCTCACGCCATTCATTTTCCCGACACCTGTCAGTCGGAAACAAATCTTATCTGCTGACGGCGCAAATTTACACGTGAAAATCCGTCTGTTAAAAATATCGGAAGATCAGAAAAGCGCGAAGCATGGAAGCTCCGCGCTTTTCATAAAGAAAAAATCAGACGTCAACCGGGAAAATATACCTTTCTGACGCCGTTTATGGCTTTAAGGTCTCCTATACAGTTATCGCATGGAATATCAGACAGATTTACAAGCGCAACGCCTTTATTTTTATTGAGCGCAACGGTTGAGTTTATAACCTTTTTCATGCTGCCGAGTTTAGCTTTCACATCCTGCTCTGCTTGTTTGTCAAAGAGCACGACCATACGCGCTTTGCCTTCCTTCTCAAGACGGACGGCAGGGAAATTGACGCTGTTGCGGATATTGCCGTTTTCGATATAGTCAAGCATTTCTTCGGCTGTCATTACGGCGCAATTGTCTTCGGCTTCTTCCGTGGAGGCACCGAGGTGGGGGAAGGTGATAATACCGTCCACGCCGAGGAGTTCTGCGCTTGGAAAGTCGGTGACGTAGCGGTTGATCCTGCCTTCTTTCACTGCCTGAATGACGTCGGCATTATTGACAAGCTCTCCTCTGGCGAGGTTGATGATATTTACGCCTTTTTTCAGCGTTGCAATACGCTCTTTATTGATAAATTCGCGGGTTTCGGGGGTAAGCGGCACATGCATGGTGATGAAGTCGCATCCATCGAGGAGCGCGTCCACCGAGTCTGCGATCTTGATCCCTTTTTCGATAAGGCTCTCACGAGCTTCCGAAGAAAGATAAGGATCGTACCCGACTACATTCATTCCCAAAGCCTTTGCAGCCTGAGCAGAGAGTCTGCCGATGGCCCCCAAACCGTAAACCGCGAGAGTTTTGCCGAGGATCTCCGTGCCGGCAAACTGAGCTTTTCCTTTTTCCACCTGCTGACCTACGGTCTTTTCACCGTCCGTGAGCGACTGAGCCCAGCTGATCGCGGGAACGATACGTCTGCCGCAAAGCAGCATCGCCGTGATGACGAGTTCTTTTACGGCATTGGCATTAGCGCCCGGAGCGTTGAAAACGACAACGCCTTCATCCGCATAACGATCCACCGGTATATTGTTCACGCCCGCGCCCGCACGACCTACGCAAACTACCGTATCCGGAAGCGTATACTCATGCATGGCGAAAGAACGAAGCATTATCCCCACGGGATTTTCCGCCGTTTCGGAAAGAACATAGTTATCCTTAAGAACGGACTTTACGGCAGTACTGATTTTATTCAACTGAAGCAACTGTCTCATTACGCATTCTCCCTTTCAAATTTCTTCATGAATTCAATAAGTTTTCTTACGCCTTCAACAGGCATGGCGTTATAAATACTCGCACGCATTCCGCCGACAAGCTTGTGTCCCTTGAGAGAAACAAGTCCTGCGGCTTCTGCCTCTTTTACAAACTTGGCGTCGAGATCGAGGTTCCCTGTGACAAACGGAACGTTCATAACGGAACGGTCTTCTTTGGCGACATAGTTATGGAAAAGCTTACTGTTGTCGATATAGTCATAGAGCATGGCGGCTTTTTCTTCGTCAAGCTTAGCCATAGCCTTTACTCCGCCTATTTTCTTAAGGTACTTAAAAACAAGGTCGGCTACATATATGGAAAAACAGGGAGGAGTATTATAAAGAGAATGTTCTTTAGCCTGGGTAGCCCATTTCAGCATTGTTGGACAATAAGGAAGAGACTGATCGTTATCCACGATATCTTTTCTGGCAATAACAATTGTAACTCCTGCAGGCGCGATATTCTTCTGAGCGCCCGCATAGATTACCGCATAATCATGGACGTCGATTTCTTTGGAAAGGATGTCGCTGGACATATCAGCCACCAATTTAATACCGCCCGTATCGGGGAGTTTTGTATAATGAGTGCCGAAAATCGTATTGTTGCTGGTGATGTGAACGTATTCCGCATCCTGACGGAAGTCTTTCGCGGTCAGCTTGGGGATATAGGTGAACTTTGCCTCTTCACTGCTTGCAGCGAGCCTGATATCGCCGTACTTTCCGGCTTCCTTGAAGGCTTTCTTCGCGAAATTGCCCGTAACGACATAATCGGCTTTATTGTTTTTGCCGAGGAGGTTGAGAGGCACCGCTTCAAACTGAGTCGAAGCTCCGCCCTGAACAAAAATAACATGATAATCGTCGCCGATATTCAAAAGGTCGCGGAGGCCCTGTTCAGCGCTTGCGGCGATTTCGGAAAACCATTTGCCGCGGTGGCTCATTTCCGTAACGCTCATACCGCTGCCATGATAATCGAGCATCTCGCTTTGCACTTCCGTTAAAACCTCTTCCGGCAAGACAGACGGGCCGGCTGAAAAATTATAAACTCTCATTGTCCTTCTCCTTAAATATATATTTACTTGATAAAAAACGGAAACGCTCCGTCCGTATTTACTTCATTATAAACCCGCCGCGGCAAAAAATCAACTCAAAAAGCATTTTTACCCTCCGCAAAAACGTTTCATTGATATAGTGCAATAAATCGTTGCAGGAAACGCGGTAAAACGAATTTACAACCTTTTCGGCGTACGGCTTTCATATTTTTTTCATTATCTCGGAACGGAGTCCGAGCAGCCTGCAGATTTCGGCTGCCTCCGCGGGAACGGGGTCGTCAAGGCCTGCAGGGACAAGCGTATAATCGATTATATCTGAAATTGAGGAAGCGTCGGAAATAAAAGCGTCTTCTCTCACGCCTCTCACGCGGTAATGCGCAGACGCCGCACTGCTGACACCGTCGAAATGTGTAGTCATAAGGCAAAAGGAATCGCTTTCGTTAAAATACGAAGCAACCGCTCTCGCGATCTTTGCGCCTTCGATAGGGTTTGTGCCTCGCGCGAACTCGTCGAGAAGCACAAGGCAAACGCCTTCGTCCGTACTTTCCAGAATTTCGTTGAGCGCGACTATTTCACCGCCGAAAGAAGAGAGTCCTCTTGCCGAATCCTCCATGTCCAGAGAAAGCAGCATTATGTCGGAAACAAAAGTCACCTCGGCGGCGTCGGCGAATACGAAAAAGCCCGAAAGCGCAAGCAGCGTATTGAGCGCCACGGTTTTGAGGATCACGCTTTTGCCGCTCATGTTTGCGCCGGAAATGACCGTTGTCCCGCGCGAAAGGGAGATCGAAACCGGAGTGAACTCCTTCCCCTCCCTCTCAAGCCTTTCCATAAGCTCGGGATTGAACATCGCCTCAAAACTTATTCTTTCGGCAGATATCTCCGGACGGCACATCGACCAGTCATCCGCAAGTCGAGCCTTCTGTAAGGAAAGATCAAGCGTGCCCGCGTTTTCGGCGGCAGAAATAAGATCGTCGGCATAGACGGAAAGTTTCTCCGAAAGCTGCCTTAGTACTTTTTCTTCCTCCTCCTTTTCGGCTCTCACGATCTCCGCACGCGCCTGTAAAAGTTCCTCGTCCTCAGGAGAAAAACGCAGCTCCTTTTCCACGGCGAGCTTGTCCTGCCTGATCTCGGCAAGAAGCGGAGAATACTTGTCGTAAAGCTCAAAAGACAAAGCACCGCTGCCATAAGGGTCAAGTATACCCAAAGCCTCACTCATGTCGGGAAAGCCGATGCCCGTAAACATGCACCCCGCCAATTTATCGTAAAGAGCCGTCAGCTGCTTCAGATGCACGAGGAAAAACTTTACCTCGAATAATTCCGCCTCGGTCAGCACGGCACCTCTTCTGAGCTCCATAAAGGAAGGGATTACGTCCTTTATCCTTTCCGTTACCCTGCAAAGATCCTGCGTTATTTCAGGGAACCTTTTGAACGCGTCCAAACCGCTTTCAATATTATCGAAGTCGCGTTCGAGCAACTCACGCTCTCCCTCTCCGCGCATTACGGCACCCTTGAGCGCCCTCTTCCCCAACGGAGAAAGAGCAAGCATGTCCGTTACATAATTCCATCCGATCTTATTTTTCTGTTCGAAAGTAAGCATATTTTCTCCGATCCGTCCTCACTCTTTACCGCGCCATAAACGGCTGCCTACCGTGCGGTAAGCTGAAGTTCGCGCCGCGAAACCCTTCGAGCGTGCACATAAACCCGCATTTCATTGCACGAAACCCTTCGAGCGTGCACATAAACCCGCATTTCATTGCACGAAGCCCTGCGCCCGTGCACTCAAGTCCGCATTTCATTGCACGAAATCCTTCGAGCGTGTATGTGATTTATTTCAGTATAGGAACCGCGGCTCCGTAAAAAACATGTCGGGGCGGGTGCAGACCCGCGTATTCCGGAAGCACCTGATCTCAGCCTGATATCCGGGTTTAACGGGCGCTTGTTTCATACTTTATTATCAAGCATTGTAATCCGGTTATACGAAAACAAAGCAAGGCACGTTTCCCGAGCTTAAATCTGATTTCTTGAAAACAGGGCTGAATACAGGAAAAGCACTTTCCGCCAGACCGGAAATGTGCTTTTGGTCTCATCTTGAATATAAACGGAGGAAAAAGTTTTCAGACATTGAATCTGAAAAGCACTACGTCTCCGTCTTTTATGACGTAATCTTTTCCTTCAGAGCGCACTTTTCCTTTTTCTTTTGCGTTATTATAGTTTCCGCACTCCAATAGGGTTTCATAAGGCACTATTTCGGCGCGGATAAAGCCTTTTTCAAAATCCGAATGGATTTTTCCCGCTGCCTGAGGGGCTTTAGTCCCTTCTTTTATTGTCCAGGCTCTTGTTTCCTTTTCTCCTGCGGTAAGATATGAAATGAGGCCGAGCAGTTTATAACCTGCGCGGACAAGCTTATCAAGTCCGCTTTCTTTGATCCCGAGTTCCTCAAAGAAGATGTTTTTTTCTTCTTCGGGCAAAGAAGCCAGTTCCTCTTCTACCTTCGCAGATACCACTATGACTTCGGAGCCTTCTTCTGCCGCCCTTTTCATCACCGCCGCGACCATCGGCAGTTTTTCGGGAGGGACGGCTATATCCTTTTCGGATATATTTGCGGCATAAAGCATGGGTTTAGCGGTAAGGAGCATGAGCTTGTCCACATACTCGCGGTCCTCTTCGCTCAAGACCATGCTTCTGACGGGTTTTCCCGACTCGAGAGTTTTTTCTACCCTTTCAAGCACATCGGCTTCTTCCTTGTACTTTTTTTCTCCGGTCTTAAAAAGCGAACGCGCTTTATCGAGGCGGTTGCCCACGGTTTCCATATCTGCAAGGATAAGTTCGAGATTTATGGTCTCCATATCGTTTTCGGGATCTATCCTGTCACTTACGTGAGTGACGTTCGGATCTTCAAAACAGCGTACCACATGGACTATGGCGTCCACTTCGCGGATATGGGAAAGGAACTTGTTCCCGAGGCCCTCGCCCTTGCTTGCTCCCTTTACGAGTCCGGCAATATCCACAAACCTGATAAAAGCGGGGGTGATTTTTTTGCTGTTATAAAGAGCGGCAAGCCTGTTTAGCCTTTCGTCCGGGACGGCTACCACTCCGATATTCGGTTCGATGGTACAGAAAGGATAATTAGCGCTTTCGGCGCCGGCTTTTGTGATGGCATTGAACAATGTACTTTTTCCCACGTTGGGCAATCCGACTACTCCTAACTCCATATCAACTCCACAGCGGCATTGCCGCTAATAAAATTCTGCTGAAACAGCATGTATACCGATTCAGGATCATTCTTCTCTTTTATTCTCTTTGGCTGCAGATTCGGCGATCAGCCTTATGGGGACCACAAGATAACGGTATTTAGCTTCGTCGCTCCCGGCAGGGGTTATGATGGCGGGAGAAATACCGGATGCAAAACTCATTTTCAGAAACTCATCGTTGACGTTTGACAGAAAATCAATCAGATAACGGACATTAAAAGCAATAGTCAGATCTCTTCCTTTCATGTCCACGGGGATGTTTTCGGTGAGGTCGCCGATTTCGCTGTGTCCCTTCACGGTCATGACGTTTTCGCGGAACGTAAGGGTGACCGTAATGGTTTTAGAGTCGTTTTTGCCCAGTACGCCTGCTCTTTCCATGGCGCCCGCAAACATCTGTCTGTTGACCACGATATAGGTAAAAAATTCCTTTGGAAGTATCTGCTCGTAGTTTATGAAGCTGCCTGAAAGAAGACGGACAAATATACGCGTGCTTTCATTTTCCACGAGAAGGAAGTCTCCTTCGAAAAAGAGTGTCACCGGACTGTTTTCGTCGGTAACGAGTTTTCCGATCTCCACAAGTGAACGCGCGGGAATTATGGCGTTAAACCCCTTGCTTTTTTTCTCGAGCGGCTTCATAACCTTCATAAGCCGGAAACCGTCCAAAGACATTGCCGTGACGGTATAGTCCTCAACGTCAAAACATACGCCGCGCAGAGCGGGACGCGCCGAGTCCATGGAAACACAGAATACAGTACGCGAAATAAGCTCCTTGAGTTCGCACCCCATAATGCTCACCCCGCTCGGATCGTTCATTCTTTTGATTTCCGGGAACCCGACAGGCTCAAGACACTGCACATAAACTTCGCTGTCATTATACCTTAACCTCATCCTGCTTCTGCCGCTGAGAGTACACTCCACCTGCACATCGGGAAGGTGTCTTGAAAAATCCACGATAAACTTGCCGGGTACGGCAGCCGAACCGCCTTCTATCACTTCCGCCACAATGGTATGAGAAATAGTCAGTTCTCCGTCTGAAGCGGTAAGAACGAGTTTCCCGTCGGCCGCCTCGGCTTTCACGCACTCAAGGATACGCTGAGTTTCAATTGTACGCGAAGGCAAAGCCTTTGAAACCCTGTTTATAGCGTCACTCAAAGATATACCGTTGCATAAAAATTTCATACGCCATCTCCATATATTGATTTAACCGCTTCATGCGATATAAAAGCGAATTGTGCATACGTCCGTCCCTATTGCAATAAGTCCAGGGACAAACTGCGGACACTCTGTCATCCGGCACACGGTGTTTTGACCTTACTTCCGACTGCGCGTCAACAGGCAAGCGCAAAACGGAAAGCCGAAAGGGCCTCCCCCGGAAAAACCGCCGAAACGTACTTTGCCGCCGAACAGTTCCTTTCCCTTACCGCAGTCTGTTCGTCATCGGAAATCAAGTCTGTACCTCACCGCTGACCGCATGTCAGACGGTATACAGTTCCTTTGCCCTTTTTATTCTTATCTTTGGTATTATAACACACACTTATAAAAAAGGCAATTATTCTCAGTCGGTTTAAAACATAAAAGCTTATACGGTATATCCATTATACTGACAGAAGCAAAAAAGGACTCTCCTGTAAAGGAGAGTCCCGAAACATAAACAAACACTTATTTTGCAAGTTCCTCATACTTTTGGAGTCTTTCCTTGGCGTCCTTTTCGGATTTGGCAAAGAGCGATTCCGCAATTTCGGGTTTTGTTTTGAGGAGAGAAGCGTAACGGGTCTCTTTTCTTATAAACTCCTGATAATCACCCGTAGGCTCTTTGCTGTCGAGAACAAAGGGATTCTTGCCCTCGGCGGCATAGTCGGGATTATAGTGATAGAGCTGCCAGTAACCGCATTCCACTGCTTTTTTGATTTCAGCCTGAGGGTTAGACATATCTATACCGTGATTGATACACGGAGCGTAAGCGATGATAAGTGAAGGTCCTTTATAAGCTTCGGCCTCAGAGAGCACCTTGACAAGCTGATTCATGTTGGCGCCCATACCTACCTGAGCGACGTACACATAACCGTAAGACATTGCCATCATACCGAGGTCTTTCTTTTTGGTACGTTTGCCGGCGGCGGCAAATTTAGCCACGGCGCCGGTAGGACTTGATTTACTTGCCTGTCCGCCCGTATTGGAGTAAACCTCAGTGTCGAGGACGAGGACGTTTACGTCGTCGCCGGAGGCAAGCACGTGATCGAGGCCGCCGTAGCCGATATCATAAGCCCATCCGTCGCCGCCGAATATCCACACCGACTTTTTGACAAGACAATCTCTGTCTTTATATATTGCTTTTGCGATTTCATCGGCTTCGCAACCGCAGTCTTTGCATTTTTCAACTATAGGAACAAGGCGAGCGGCGGCAGCTTTGCTCAACTCGGCGTCGTCTTTTCCGTCCAGCCATGCCTGACATGCTTCAACGCACTCTTTGCAATCGCCGACTTTCTCTTTCAGCTGAGAAACAAGCTCAACGAGTTTTTCTCTTCTCTGATTGTAAGCTATTCTCATACCGTACCCGAATTCGGCGTTATCCTCGAAGAGGGAGTTAGCCCAAGCGGGACCGTGGCCTTCGTCGTTTTTGGTATAGGGACAGGTGGGAGCGGATCCGCCGTAAATAGAAGAGCAGCCTGTAGCGTTGGCGATGATCATTCTGTCGCCGAAAAGCTGAGTAATGAGCTTGACATAAGGAGTTTCGCCGCAGCCGGCGCATGCCCCGCTGAACTCAAAGAGAGGCTTTTTAAACTGACTCGTCTTGACGTTGACGGCACCGGGAACCTTAACCTCGGGCTGAACTGAAGCAAAAGCGTAATTCTTTTCTTCGCTGACCTTTTCGGCAGGCGTCATGACAAGCGCCTTTTCCTTTGCGGGACAAACGTTGGCACAGGAGCCGCAGCCGGAGCAGTCGAGAGGAGATATCTGGACCCTGAACTCATAGCCCTTCACGCCTATAGCGGGTTTGGTTTCGAAGCCTTCGGGTTTTTCGGTGCCCTCGGGGATCAGCACGGGACGGATCGCGGCGTGAGGACAAACAAGAGAACACTGATTGCACTGGATACACTTATCTTTGTTCCATACGGGAACATTTACCGCAATACCGCGCTTTTCAAAGCGGGTCGTACCGGTGGGCACGACGCCCGACGGATCGAAAGCCGAAACGGGAAGCTCATCGCCTTTCTGAGCGATAATGGGCTTAATGAAGTTTTTATAATACTCGTCATCACAGCCTTCGACGACGGGTGCGCCGTAGGTAGTGGTTGCCCAAGCTTCGGGGTAATCCACTTCAACAAGACCGGCAGAAGCGTTGTCTATGGCGGCGAAGTTGCTGTCTATGACCTTCTGACCTTTCTTTCCGTAGGTTTTGATAACGGCCTTTTTCATATAGTCTTCTGCTTCCTCGTAAGGAATGATATTGGCAAGCTTGAAGAAAGCTGCCTGCATGACCATATTTGTCGACTTGGCACTGCCTGCCTTGATGGCGAGATGGAGGCCGTCGATAATAAAGAATTTAAGTTTTTTCCGCGCGATCTGATTTTTCATGACGGCGGGAAGCTTATCTTCGAGTTCTTCCTTTGACCATGCGCAGTTCAGGAGGAAAGTACCTCCTTCTTTTGCGCTTGCGAGCATGTCGTAACGAGTAACATAGCTTGAATTATGGCAGGCGATAAATTCCGCCTGATCCACCAGATAACTGCTCTTTATGGGGTTTTTGCCGAAACGGAGATGGCTTATTGTAAGACCGCCCGATTTCTTGCTGTCATACTCGAAATAGCCCTGAGCGTAAAGATCGGTGTGATCGCCGATTATTTTTATGCTGTTTTTGTTAGCGCCGACGGTTCCGTCGCTGCCCAGCCCGTAGAACTTGCAGCGTGTGGTCCCGGGGACGGCGACGTCGATCTTTTCATCGACGGGAAGAGAAGTGAAGGTCACGTCGTCGGTGATGCCCACCGTAAAGTGGTTCTTTTTTGCGCCGGCCATATTTTTGTAAACGGAAAGCACCATGGAAGGAGTAAACTCCTTGCTGCCGAGGCCGTAGCGTCCGCCGAGGACACAGAGATTCCTGCCCTTTTCAAGAAGCGCGGAACAAACGTCTGTATAAAGAGGCTCGCCGAGACTGCCCGCTTCTTTAGTTCTGTCCAGCACGGTAAGAACCTCAGCCGAAGCGGGAATGGCGGCAATAAATCTGTCGGCGCAGAAGGGTCTGTAAAGATGGATCTTGATAAGACCGACTTTTTCGCCTCTGGCTGTGAGATAATTAACGGTTTCTTCAGCCGCGTCGGCTCCGCTGCCTATCATTACGATAACATGCTTGGCATCGGGCGCACCCGCATAGTCGAAAAGTTTATAATGACGACCCGTAAGTTCCCCGACTTTTTCCATATATTTTTCCACGATCGCGGGGACCGCATTGTAATACTTGTTGGCAGCTTCTCTGTTTTGGAAATATATATCGGGATTCTGAGCCGTACCCTGAAGATGAGGATGCTCGGGATTGAGTGCGCGCGCACGGAATTCGTCCACGAACTTTCTGTCAAGCAGCTTGTCCATCTCGTCATACTCGATCTCTTCTATCTTGCTCACTTCGTGACTGGTACGGAAACCGTCAAAGAAATGCAGGAAAGGAACTTTGGCTTCGAGAGTGGAAAGATGAGCCACAAGAGCAAGATCCATGACCTCCTGCACGTTGTTGCTTGCAAGCATGGCAAAGCCTGTCTGACGGCAAGCCATAACGTCGGCATGATCGCCGAAAATGCTGAGAGCATGAGCAGCAAGAGCTCTTGCGGAAACATGGAATACACAAGGAAGAAGCTCACCCGCGATTTTGTACATATTGGGGATCATGAGCAACAATCCCTGACTTGCGGTAAAGGTAGTAGTGAGCGCACCGGCAGCAAGGGATCCGTGAACAGCACCCGCAGCGCCCGCCTCAGACTGCATTTCCGCAATATGAAGCACTTGTCCGAAAAGGTTTTTCCTTCCCGCAGCCGCCCATTCGTCCGCGACTTCTGCCATCGGGGACGAAGGAGTAATGGGATAAATAGCGGAAACGTCACTGAAAGCATAAGCTACGTGAGCCGCCGCTGTATTCCCGTCAATAGTGATCTTTTTAGCCATTTGTTCTTTCCTCCGAAAAAAATAATCTTTATTTCACAGATAATATGTTGAGAACTTTCTCATCGCACCGGAAAAATCAAAAATATACCTGACCGGACACACAGCACTACTTCCGCAAAACAAATCGGTTTTACGACTAAATCATTCTGAATTATAAATAATGCTGAATACGATGCTGTTTTGATCCGGTTTCAGAGTAATTCACGATAGTTTGCCGCAATCATATTTAATTATATACCCAATGCCGGAAACTGTCAACCGTACGCGCTTTTATTTTCCATTTTATTGTGTAAGCTTGTCAAACATTTGTTACACTTTGCTTAGAAAAAAAGGAAGCCAGATATTCGTTAGGCGAAAGCCAATTCAGCGGGCGCATCGGGAAGTTGTTGTACTCGTTCATATATCTCTTTAATTGCTTGTTGTAGTCCTCCAAACTGTAGAATTTTCTGCCGGCATAGAACCACTCTCCGTCTTTTCTGTGACTGCGTTCCACCTTGCCGTTGTGTCTCGGCGTATACGGTCTGATCTGCTTGTGCCGTATTCCCATCTGTCGCAATACCGTTTGGAATAACGTCGGTTGAAGTTCCTCTCCTTTAGTGTATCTCGAACTGAACGTCTTGGTAAGACAAGGAATCGGCAATTTTAATCAAAATTACAACTGAATATTTACTCCATTTTGGAGCTATGCTGATGTAGCTCAGCAGGTAGAGCACTGCCTTGGTAAGGCAGAGGTCACGGGTTCAAGTCCCGTCATCAGCTCCATTCACAAAACCCTTGAAACCTTAGTAAAATAGGCACTTTCAAGGTTTTTTCTTTTGCAAAAGTTTTGCTTAATTTTAGGCTAAAAATACAATAGGTGTAGTAAACTGCTCCAAAAAGTGTAGTAAAATTGCATAAAAAAAGACCGAGAGTTCAATTTTCAAACTCTCGGTCTAATTCTTTCTAAAACTACCCAAAACTAGTGTAATAGGTGTAAACTAGTGTAGTAAATTATTTAATAACTTTCAAATCATCAATCTTTGCTGAGATACAATCACCATAATAATTTCCATCTTTATCTATACCAGAAAAATCCACTTCAATATAATTTTGGACAGCATTATTATCCATGACACATCCTCTATCACCTTTGTGGATACCAAATTTAGTATATCTTTCTTCTTCAACCAACAATTCAACCATATCGTATTCGTTTATTGCTATTGTCTCTATGACATTTTTTGTCTTTAATTTTAAGGTCTCTAATTTAGACAACAATTCTTTTTCAAACTCTGTTGGAAGTTTTTCTTTATCCAAATCTAAATCAATAGTTTTTACATTAACAATTGCATAATCTCCAACATTGTGTGGATTAAAAAATAGTACATCTGCATTATCGAAATTTACATCAACTACAATCCCATGCATATCTTTATTTAAATTGTGCGATTTATATGGTTTATCGTTTTTAAGTTTTACTAAATCTAATTTTTTCATTTTATCCATCCTCCAAATGGTGTAGTATTTTTTATTTTTCCTTCGGGATATAGCATCCAACCGCTATAAAAGGTTATTCCGCTTAAAGTGATTGGAATTGCCAACCTTAAGCCTCTTCGATCCAAATTTTTACAGATATAATTTCCTAAAAGATATTGTTTTAATGCTTGTTTACAATATTCATTTTGTAGATACTCAGAATCGTTGATATCAAAACCCAAATCATAAAATATTTTATTTTTGCCTTTAGAATCTTTTACATTTTTAAAAACATACTCCGTAAATTTCCTTATATCACATTCGGCAATTGCACTATATTTAACATTTGAATATGTAATATCTTTTTTGCGACAATCACAGTTATCATGCAATGGCTGCTCCGGCATATTTCTTGTAACAAGATAGCAACCATCTAATGAAGTGCAATTCATACAATGTCCAAATAATGCCATTATGTTTCTTAATAATTCTCTAAACCATTCTGGTTTATTTGGAATTAAAAAATGGTCCCATTCAATCCACTGGTTAAAAAGCAATTCTCCATTTTCTCCTATGTGAATTAAATCATCAAAAACACCCATATTATATCATATCTCCTTATAGAATGCAAAAGGTTGAAGAACATTGCATTTCTTCAACCTTTTACTTGCATTCTATCATAAGATTTTTCAAAGTCAATACTTGTGTGACACATTTTACATTTCAAAATCTTTTTCTCGTTTGCGTTTTCTTTCTTTTCGTTCTTTTAACATTTCTTCTAACATTAAATCAAAATCTTCATCAGACAAACTTTCTTAATTAGGTCTTCGCAATCTAAAAAATCTTTATTATATTTAGTTGAAATACGGTCAACTTCCGATTGTATTAAGTTGTTTAAATTTAGATTTGTATTGTTTAAATTCATAGTTTAATTTTCCTTTTATAGTTATTTTTTTCACTCCTTTCTGAACTAAATTTAATATTTCTATATATAAAAAACGAAAGTGGGTATCCCACTTCTCGTAAAAATAGGAAAATGATTTGAGTCAGCAAAAGTAACACTAAAAAAGTCTTGTAAATAAATGCTATATGGATTTATTTCACTTAATTTTTCGTAAGCATTAAAAGCATTGTGGACTTCTTCAATATCTTTTTGTGGAGCAAGAACCCTTTTCCCATTGATAACATCTGTTACTTGTTCAATAGAAAGTGTGTTGTTTTCGATTGCTAATGAAGAGTGAATGGACTTTATTCTACTCACTCTGCGAAGCCTTGGTAATTTTTCCAATTCATTAACACCCGAAAGTTTGCCTAAATTTTCCATTATTTCGGACACAAGTTCCAACATTTCATCAGTTATCTCGTATGGTGGAATATATTTATCTTCCATTTAAAAACATCACTTATTTTTATACAAATAGATTATAACCAATTAAAAATAAAAAGTCAACATCTTATATACTATCTTGTATATTATGTTGTATTCTAAATTTAATAGAAAAAATTTAAGTTATTTATTTTACTCACAAAATTTTTGCATAAATTCGCACTTAAAATATGAAAAGGTCACAAAAGTTTTAGGCAGTTTTATATAGTTTTAGAACACTTAATTTAACCAAATTTGTACATTTAGGTGTAAAAAAGTGTAGTAAACTAAAATCTTGCTACACTAATTGATTTTTCATATCACAAATTCGCTTATTTTATGGGCGATTTAGGCGATAGAGCGAAACTCTTGGCTATCAGAACAGAGTTTTGGTAAACTCCTGTCCGTTATCCGTCTGTATGCATTCGATCTTAAATCCGAAATACCGTGCTGCATTCCTTGCGAATATCGATGCGGAATAACTGCTGTTGTCGCTGAAGCCCTCTAAATACCGCTTCCTGCTGTATTCGTCGATTGCTGTAAATTGGTACAGCCGTGTTCCTTTTCCCATTGCTTGCGTGCATGCTTGCGGCACATATTTCACATCTATTTGTATTCTTTCTCCGGGATATGTCATTTGCGTATACGGTTTCGGTATGTATTTAGGTTTCTTTTTACTCCTTTCGGCAAAATATCCCTCTCTTTGCATTACCCTGTAAAGCGAAGAAAGTGATCGCGCATATCCTCGTCGCTTTAGCTTTACCCACAGTACCACGAGACCTTCCGACGGATTGCGACGCAAAAAATTACCGATCAGCTTCAGCTCCGCCTCCGTGTGCATATTCGGATGACCGTGCGGTCTGCGCGACAGTTCTTCCAAAGAATGTATACTCCCGTCGTATCGCCTGCGCCAGAAATAGATCCATTGCCGTGTACGCTTGTAGCGCGTGGCGGCACTGGTAACACCGTGCTTGAATGAATATTCGATTACCGCTTGCTTGAATCTGAGATCCTGTGTTATACTTGCCATGGTGAGTTGCGCTCCTTTTGTTTTTTTGCGCAATTAAATAATAAACTAAATCGAGCAAAACTCACCACCTTTTTTGCAATTCCGCGCCTCCCCCTAGGGGGAGGTTTTCTGTTTGGTTTCCGGCTACCTTTCCTTTCTCTCCTTCTTGTTCCGGATATGCGACTGTGTAACAAATGTATTGTAAACCTACAACGCGCTTTTATTTTCCATTTTATTGCGTTAATGTTTATCCCTAAGCGCGGAAAATACGTCGCAACGGACACGTTTCGACGGAAAACTATGCCCCTGTCCTTTTCTCGTCGCACGTAATGCGCCGCCCTCCCCGGCTGCTCCGCCCGAACGCTCCGCGATAACTTTTTCGTTTGCTCGTCAGATAAAATACGCACTTCGGAACACGAAAACACATTTCCGATTTCAATAACATTTTTCGTCTTTCAGAATCAAATAGACCTTCCGTAAAAAATATATTACTATTAGTAATATATATTAATTTATCCACGCAAAGAAGGGCAGAAACAAAAATCCGCATTTTCAATAAAGAAAAATTCGAACAGAAAAATCAATCTGACAGAAGACACTCTCAACGGTGCATTTTTAATGCATATATATAAACTTTTATGAATAGTATGTATTTTTCATTTTAAGGACACATTGAGCATATCATAGAACATGGGTAACTATTCAATAGAGAGTCTGATAAAGCGCGGGGCTGTTATACCCGACCCTCAGGGAATAATAGTGGACGAGAGCGCGGAGATAGAAGAGGGAGTAAAGCTGGCGCCGTACTGCGTGATAGGCAGCGGGGTGAGGGTACGTCGCGGAGCGGAGATATTATCTTTCAGCGTGATCGAGGAAAGCGACATCGGCGAGGGGAGCGTTATCGGACCGAGCGCTCGTTTAAGGGGCGGCAACGTGATCGGCGAAGGCTGCAGGATAGGAAATTACGTTGAGGTGAAGCACAGCTTTATAGGAGCGAGGGTAAAGGCGGCGCATCTGACGTACATCGGCGACGCGTACATCGGAGAAGGCTGTAACATAGGGTGCGGAGTAGTCTTTTGCAATTACGACGGCAAAAGCAAAAGGGCGACCTATGTAGGGCGCAATACTTTTATAGGGAGCAACTGTAATCTCATAGCTCCGATATCGGTAGGGGCGAACTGTTTTGTGGCGGCAGGCACGACTCTGGGGAGGGATCTGCCGGACCGCACATTTTGCAAAGCTGACAGAGAACTGACGATACGTCCCAACCGTCCGCAATAGAGGAGGAAAAATCAGAGCGGTTTTAAAAGAGAAAAAAGAAAGCGGGAACACAGCAAAGTATACCGGGCGGCAAAATCCGAAGACGTACTTCTCTGAATCACTCCTTAAAAGAAGAGCGTGCTTTATTACCGAAAACAAATCATACAAACAGACGTATGCTTCTCAGAAAGTACGGCGAAACAGGGTTTAAAGGCCGAACCGTGCAACCGCCGACGGCTTTTTATGTGTTGTAATAGGGACGTACATTATTACATACTTCCATTATCAGGCATATTTTTATTCTTACCGATTTTTGTGAGCAGATAAGCGGAAGGAGGAGTCAGCGTATCGGGCGGAACAAAGCAAGGTGCGGGATCCTGAAGGAGAGCTGCTGAACGGGGAGAAGGGAGGCTTTTTTATGGCTGAAAATAAGTGCGTGCAAAGCGAACGCACTGCTTTCCGGAAGCATATTGAAACAAAGAACGAAGAACTCACGCGTAAAAAGCATCGAGGTCTTTTGTGTTGCATTAGGGACGGTCTTTATTACATACAACCTTATCAGCTTAATTTCGGCGATCCGGATTTTTTCGCGCGCGACCGTGAAACAAGGGGGCGTACCGAAAAAAGCGGCGGAAAAGCGGATGCAATCGGAATGAAGATCAGACGAAAAGGTGATGCGAGGCGGTTTCCCTGCGCAAAGGCAGGAGGGGTATGCGGTATTACGCCGTTCGGATTGTAATGATGACGGACTTTGTTACAATCAATTTATTTAAGGCGTTTTCAACTACGCACAGGTATTCAGGGGTTTCAGAAAGGTCTTAAGATTATTAAATCTGAAAAAAGCAGGTTGCTTTAATTGCCGAAGACGGGAGGCGAGGTATTTTCCCGGGGGCGGAGGCGGCTTTTCGATGAAACGGCGAAGGCGTGTACAATGCGGGAAAAAGGATGGAAGCGGGTGCCGAAAAAAAACTGAAAGGTAGTTTAAAAGTCTTGAAATTCAGCGGGCAATATGGTACAATAAAGTAAACACAAAAGAGTATACGGGAGTTTGTCATGGGAAAGATTATTGCTTTTTCCAATCAGAAAGGCGGAGTGGGGAAAACCACGACCGCGATAAACCTTGCGGCGTATACCGCCAAGGAAGGCAAGAAGGTACTGCTTGTCGACTTTGATCCGCAAGGAAATGCGGGAAGCGGTTTCGGTATACAGAAAAACAAGTTGAGCAAGACGGTGTATGATCTTATAATGGGCAAGGCGTCCACAGCCGAGGTGATATATAAAACCGATGTTGACGGGCTGCACATTATGCCCTGCAATATTGATCTTGCGGCGGCGGAGATAGAGCTTGTAGACATGCCGAGGCGTGAGAGCTTTCTCAGAGACGCGTTGGCGCCGATACGGGACGGATATGATTTTATCATGATCGATTGTCCGCCTTCTTTAGGTTTGCTGACGATAAACGTGCTTACCGCATGTGACAAAGTGATAATACCCATACAGAGCGAATTTTTTGCACTCGAAGGGCTGACTCAGCTTATGAACACGATAAAGCTTGTGAAGCAGCGTCTGAACACCGGTATATCTTTAAGCGGTGTTGTGCTCACGATGAACGATACTCGTTCGATAATGAGCAGGCAGGTGACTGAGGAGATAAAAAACTTTTTCAAGGACAAGTTGTATCAGACGCCGATACCGAGGAATATCAAACTGTGTGAATCGCCCAGTTTCGGAGTTCCGGTGATGTTTCACGCGCCGACGAGCAAAGGGGCCAAGGCATACGCGAAGTTAGCAGGAGAATTTATCGAAAGAGAGGGATAAAAAAATGGCAAAAGAGAATAAAGGATTAGGAAGGGGATTGTCGGCGATGTTTGATATAAACGACATCGACTTGCCTGAAGCCAAACAACCTTCGGATAATCCCGTCAAAGTTACGCTAAAGACGGAAAAAGCTGTCCCTGCCGAAAAAAAGGAAGAACAGCAGACGGAAATCGATCTTTTCGATATTGACCCCAACTATGAACAGCCCCGTAAAAACTTTGAAGAAAGCTCCTTATACGAACTGGCTGAATCCATACGGACACACGGGATCATTCAGCCTCTTGTGTTGAACAAAATGGGGACGAGGTACATGATCATAGCCGGAGAAAGGCGTTACAGAGCGGCAAAATTAGCCGGTCTTACGAAAGTACCTGCGATTATCAAGACGTACACTCCTCAGCAGATACGAGAGATAAGTTTAGTAGAGAATCTTCAGCGTGAGGACCTGAATCCGATAGAAGCGGCGAGAGCGATCAAGGCGCTGATGGAAGAATTCAGTCTTACGCAAGAGGAAACGGCGCGTCGGATCGGTAAAAACAGATCTACGGTGACCAACACCCTGAGGCTGCTTACGCTCAGCGACGAAGTGATCGAACTGGTGGAAAAAGGGCAGCTTTCAGCAGGACATGCGCGTGCACTGATAGCTATAGAAGACAAATGGACACAAATACGTCTTGCACGCAAGGCTGTAGCGGAGGGGTTGAGCGTCCGAGCCGTAGAGAAGCTTGTCAGAAAAGCTACCGAACCGGAACCCGAAACCAAAGAAAAACCGCCCGAAAATATAGAGCTTAAATCTTTGGTGACAGATATGCAAAGAGTATTTGCCACAAAAGTATCCGCCGTTGTGGGAAAAAGCGGCGAAAAAGGCAGAATTTATATAGATTTCTACACAAAAGACGACCTTGACAGATTAGTGACATTGGTCGAAAAATGGAAAGCGAGTAATTTGTAATTCAATCAACGCCGAATTAATTCGCCTTCCTTCATTATCGTTTCAGAAAGAGAGGTGATCTTTTGGCAATTATAGACATAGTCGCAATCGGTTTTATTGCCGTATTTGCGATAATCGGTGTAATAAGAGGAATGGTCAAAACGCTGTTCCGTCTTTTCGGAGTAGTACTGGCGATCGTCTTGGCTTTTTACTCGTGCGCCCCTATCGGGAACCTCCTGGCAGATAACTTAGGAGCGTCGGCCACTGAAGAAGCACGCGAATGGCTCATATCCATTGACGAACAGTATTCTGACGAACTTAAACTTTTTACTGTCGAAAAAGACTGGACCGACCCTCAAAACAAACGCGACGCCGTTTCAAGAATGGGGGTCCCTTCCCTGCTCTCTTCATTGGTAGTGAACGCAATGGGTGAAAAATTCGATGAATTCGGCACTTCCGCTGTTCTTGCAGACGTTCTGCCCCCTGTGCTCACAACCTGGGGAATGACGGTATTGGCATTTTTACTGCTGCTTCTCGTATATTCCGTACTGCTTCTCATAGCGCGGATAGCCCTGAGAAAACTTATCAACTCACTTGTTGTACTTAGGGTCGTCGATAAGATCGGCGGTTTCGCGATCGGAGCGATTCAAGGCATACTGATATACTCTGTCATATTTTTCATAATATCACAGGTACCGGTGCCCTTTCTTGCGGATTTCAGAGAAACAATATCGGCTCAGCTTGCCGAGTCTGAAGCCGGGATCGGAATAGCCGCATGGCTGGCAGATACTCCGATTATTACCTTCTTAGCAGGTATTTTTTCATTCTGACTCAAGGCCGCCAAGTGCGGCCTTTGTTATTTACCAAAAAAGTACGTATGTTCTATATAATTTCGTTGATTTTATCAAAACTCACATTTTTATATGATTTTTCAATAAGACATCCGTGCCGAAAAACAATTTTTTATACTTTTTTCATCGTTTTATTTTTTACGATCAGATTACTGCTTTCTTACAATTCTGAAAACCGAATCAATTATCGGAGTAATATTCGTGCCTCATGAATTTTATCTCCCGATTATTTTTTCTGAATACTATTCCTCATTTCTCATTCGGATTTTTTTATTTTTTTGATCTTTTTACTAAAAACTCAGCCTCTTAAAATATTATATCACCGCCTTTGCTCTGCATAAATGTATAAACATTTTCTCAGTTTCCTGCTCTCTATCACACATTACTGTTTGTTTTTTGTTTATTAGAAAAAACGGTTTTTTATTTTATTGTTTTGATCTTTTTTTAAATATTTTAATATTTATTTTCAAAAAAATACAAATTAAAATATTGTGAATTACATTTTTATGCTTTTTCTTCATAAAAATTATGCCGAATGTTTATTGTTTCCGATTTTGCAGCTTGTTGATTATATGCTCAGCATTAAGCACGTGCTTTTTACAGTATTTATTGTAATGTTTCACGTGAAACTTTCCGCATAAAGCATTGCACATTTAATAATTGTCGTATTTTTCGTAAAATTCTGTTTCTTTTATCAGATATATATAAAAACAGGCCTGTAATGTAGTACACTTTCTCGATCGATCTAACGTATATGAACATAATTTTCCTGCAATATGCGCTGATCTTTTCTAAAAACACTTCTATATTGATTAAAGTAGATTTCTTAAGTCGATATAATGATTCTCCTTTAGACTTTTGATTCCTTCGATCAAAATAAAAATTAATAAGGCAGAAATACATGATTTCCGGGAATTTCTAAACTGCTTAATGCTTGTAGAATAAGTTTTTCTTATTCCTCTATATGTTTCACGTGAAACATACAAAAAAAACAGCCTGCAAATTTTCTACTGTGTTTTTCTTATAAGTGTTATTATTTACGAATTTAGCATAAAGGCGATTTAGAAACAAATATTAAATTGTTTCACGTGAAACATAAAACACGGCATGCAAATTTTCTTATAAGTTTTTCAGACAAGATTATTCCCGAATTTAATATGAAAACGACTTTGAAACAAAAATTAAATTGTTTCACGTGAAACATTCGGCAAAAACCGGCTGTTATTTCATGCTTTGTTTTCTTGTTGGTGTCATCTTTTCCGGATATAGAGCAAAAAGCGATTTAACACTAAAAAATCATGATGTTCCACGTGAAACATCATCAAAACGCTTGAAAAAGCTGAAAATACAAGGCAGAAAAAGCCCCATTTTAAGGCGTTTTCGGCAATTTCAGGGGAAAAACTGGCTGCAAAAGGCTCTGAGACAGAGAATAAGTCAGCTAAAACAAAAAAGACGGGCAAAATCGAGCGGCCAATAAGGCAAAACAGGTCCAAAAAGCCGAGTTTAATGCTCATAAAGGCTGATGAGTTTAAACCGACATTTTTTTCAAGAAAAAATAATACATTTCTGTCAATGGTTGTTTAAAAAATCAAAAAGTCCTGCGATGTTTTTCGGTAAGTCGGTTCTTTGTTAATGGTTCGATTCAGAAAACTGTATTTGACCATGGAGAACTCGACAGTCGTATTTAAGCACCGGCACATCATATAATATTAAATTCATTAAATTTCCGTAAAACAAAGATTTAAATTATTGATCAAGAAGATAAATGTCAGTATTAAATTTTAATTTTTATAATTTTTGTTTTTTAAAGAATAGAAGGCGAAGAAATATATAATATTTTCTTTTATTAAGGCGCAACGATTAAAAAAATATAAAAATATCTTTTAATAAAGATAAAATGAAAATGCAGAAAAAATTTATAATTTCATGTTTATTATAAAGCAACAGGAAAATCCGGCGGAGAATTAAGGAAAAATAATGATCAGATGTTATTTTATTTTTATATCAATGAAAATATAGTTATAAACGTTTTTTGGATCGATCAATATAATTTTTCTTACATAAAACAAAATTTTCAGTTGAAGGAAAAAGAGCATTTATAATACGAAAAAAAGAATAATTAGCTGCTTCAGAATAGGAATCTTCTTAACAAATAAACGATATTATTATTGACTGGTAACAGGATTTGCATGACTTAGCCCATCATCTATGACTTAAATATATCCCCGGAGTACAGTCCCAAGTAAGGTAAAAAACAAAAAATAGGTTTTATAAAATAAAAATAAGCGCTCAGGCGTATCCGCGATCAGATGTACATAAGATATAACCATAGTGTATATATTGCATACTTATTCATGCGATGATTTTTAAAGTAAAGAAGTTTATAATACATATGTACTTTTTAAAAGTCAAACTGGATCAGGGAAGAAAAAACCGATCGACAAACTTTTGCGTCAAGTTTAGTTTTTAAAGATATTGAATTTTTGGAAAGTTTTACATTCGGATAGAAGTATTAACTTGAGCAATAGCAGCAAAAATCCGGCTTTATTAAGCGAAAAGCGATTTTCGCGTTGTGTTGTACTATTGTCGGTCTTTATTACAATGGCTCTTATTACGGGCATTTTTATCATTTCATCCGCATAAAACGGGATGGAGAATAAAACACGAGTCATTAAAATCAGATCTATAGGCAAAAAAACGTGCTGTTTTATTGTATCAGTGACGGTCATTTTTACAACATGCGTTTTAAAGGCGTATTTTAAAAATATAAATAACAGCTTTGAGATAGGCCTTAAATTTTTGGTTTTTGCGGTCATACCGATCTGCAAGGCGTATGCAAGAAGAGAAAAACAATTTTTTTTGCGAACGAAGAACTCTTTCATCGCGGGCTTACAATCGTGTATTAAAATAAAATTTTCAGTTATTGCAGAATTTTAAAACAGAAATTCAGATTGTAAAAATGAATATATACATTTCAGAAGTTATAAAGAAAGGGTATGAGGTAATTAAAGCTTTTCGTATTTTTTCTTTTTTGTAAAAAATTTTTGATGAGAAGGTTTACAACTGGTTTTTGGGGATATAATTTTCCAGAGGTGAACTGATATGTATTCTTGTTTTTATAAAAATGAAAATGCGGCAAAAAGAATATCCGATGCGATCTCCCGCGTACTGAAGGGGCGTATACCTGTAATAATGTGTCTCGGATCGAGAGAGCTTCATTACGATTCGCTGGGGTGCAGGGTCGGCAGTCTGCTCGCGGACTCGCCCTTCACAGTGTACGGCACGCTTGAAAACAATATCGAAGCCGGCAAAGTACAGAAAGCGCTGAATTTTATTCGAATAATGCACCCGAACAATCCCATCCTAGTTATTGACTCAAGTCTGGGGCTGATGAGTGAGCTCGGCAACATTTCCGTAAAGGATGAGGGAATAACACCCGGGTCAATAAACAACCTTAACTTGAACAACATCGGAGATCTTTCAATTACGGGCGTAATAGCCACAACGTCGAGATGGGATTTTTGTATATCACCGGCTCACATGAGAAAATTCAGCGACGGTATGGCTGCGGTGATAGCCGATGCGATCCGAGAGCTGGAAATAATATAAGCAAACATGGAAGCCCTCTTCATACAGAAATCAGACGAAAAAAACAGCCGGTAAGTTTTCATGCGCAACAAACTTCTCTGAAAATACGCTCCTAATATCACATTTATCTGCAGAGTACAAACCTGCAGCACCTTGACCGCAAAATTTTCCGACTGCTTCAATCAGTTTTTTATACGAAGTTTCAAACCAAATCTCAGGACTTTTTTCAACGCAACGAAAATTTATAAAACATTATTCAAACCCATTTTTGCAGACCGGCTAATTTTGCAGTCTCCGCGAATGAATGATTCCTCTTTTCCCTTTTATCGGGTCGGCACACCCGCGCGAAAGGCCAGAGAAAATAGTCTTGTGCTTGGAATATTCCATGACGGCGAAGCAGGGAAATAATGTACGAAAAATGCGTATGCCGTAAGCGAACGTGCTGTCGGCGCAAAATAGTACGACAAAACTTATCATCCTCCAAACGATTAAGCTTCCGGAAAACTTAAGTAAATACTTCCGAAAAAAATTTCTCTCAGCCCATAAAATCAAAACCAAATGTCTGCGTATTCAATATCTTAAAAGTTTTTCAACCGATGTTCTTCATCGAATTTATCAGAAATGCAAAAGTAAATAAACGATAAATCTCAGTCACCATTCAGCAGTTTTTTACGCTTAGGAAACATACAAAATCCTTCAAAAAAAACAGACAAAGCCCTCTTTATATCACATTCATCTTATTAAATTTTTTTTATCGCCGTAAAATTTTATTTTTTATTTCATTTAATATTATGCATATTATTTATATCTTTGCGTGTTTAAACTTCAAGAGCACTTCATGACGCACACAAAAGAAATCCTGCCTGAAAAATCAGAACTATGCAAATAATATAAATCCTCAGAATGATCCGTCATGATCGACGACATTTTATTCGCAAAATATACCGTATGGAAAAGCTTTTGCATTTTTTGCCGATAAAAGTCCCGATCACTCGGCGGTTACCTCGTCATTGTACCTCCTTAAACAAAAAACAACGCCCGAAAGTATGTTGTACAAAGGTCGGTCTTTTTTACATATATAGTTTTTATCGTGTTTTTAACGATTATTGAAATAAAATATTTAAAAAACACAAAAATCAACACAAAGTTTTTTTCATTGAAAAAGCATGACAAAATCGGCAAATACCCCGAAAACCATGAAAACACTAGCTTTTTCACCGTTAAAATGCACCAAAACATCCGATCCCTTTTTGAATCAACAAGCGTCAATGCAGTGTATCGGGGACGGTGCATTGTACAACATGTTTTGTTATCGGCACTTTTGCCTTTTGTACTCGTTTTTCAGCAGAAGAAGCGTTATATATAGGAAAAACCGATTTTCTTTGATAAAAGCTTTGCTTTTTTTGCTCCGGAGGTTCAGACTGCCGGCCATGCCGCTTTGTCGAAAGGTACATTTTGTTTCATCGTTTATTTTGCGAATATTTATTTTGATATGATTGAACTAACAGAAAAAATCTTTTTTCGTCAGCAGCGAAATGCCGGTTCCTGTTTTATTTTTATGTTCGCATGTTTTATATCCCGGCTTGCTTTGATCGTCTTGAGAACAATATGCGCATATTTTCTGATCTACAAAATTCCTATTTCGGTTTTCGTTTTCCGTTTCGCTGTCACCGTGAACTCGGTTTTTTATTTGATTTTAAATCTCGTTTTTATATCTTTCCCCTGGCGTATCAATGATTGTTTTCAGCGGCTTGGTTTTGTATTATGTCTTTAAGCGTGATCATTTATTTGTGCTTTCATCCTGTCTCTTGTCTGCGTTTCTTAAGTGTATGAATGGTCGTCCGGCGCACCTTGCACGGCTGCTTAGCAGATATCTTCTTCGCGTTATCGGCAGCTTTTAAGACCTTATAGATTTGACACACCGTTTTATCGTTAGTAAAGCCATGACATAATTTTGATTCGATCAGTCTTCGGAAAAACGACAGTTTTTCCGGTATTGTGTTACCTGCTGCTGTAATCTGCTTTGTCGTCAGTCGGCAATATTATAAAAGGCGAAAGTCAATAATATTATATAAGGCTTTCTTTTTTGCTTTTACTGCTCGGGCGGTTATTCTTCCTGCGGCAGCTTATCGGTCCGAACACTCGGACCGGCAGAGTAATTATAATAAAACTCGGAAGCGAGTATGGTTTTTTCAATATCTGAGCGTTTTATTTTAATTTTTCAGGCATACAGGAATAATGTATTACTATTAGTAATATATTTTCGGTGTTTGAAAAACTAATACGACGCTGTTTTTTCAGAACTCAAAAATACCTTGCATTTCACGGCGTGTTATGTTAAAATAATATGGATGTTACAAGCTGTTATTTCAAGGAGGGGTTATGCAAAAGCTGTTACAGGAATACAAAGCATGGAGAAAAGAAATACTCGCATATAATTATATGTTTTACCTGGCAGGATGGGATTCTCAGACTTATGCGGGCGGCGGCGACATGACAGCCTATTCGGAATATATTCCCTATTTAAGTCTGAAGGTGCACGATCTTGTTACCGACTCGCGCATTTATGAAGTCGTATGTGAGCTTGCGCGCAATAAGGATAAACTCGAAAAAGTTGAAGCGCATGAGATCGAGGTAATACTCAAGGAAATGGAGGAGAATCGAAAGCTGCCTCAGGATTTTGTAGAAAGGCAAAGCAGGATATTTGCTGTTTCGCCGAAGGTGTGGCAGGAGGCCAAAACAAAGGACGACTTTTCGATATTTGCTCCCGTTTTGGAACAGGTTATACAAATAAACAAAGAACATATCGGTTACCTTGAGACTCCCGAACTCAAAGGGTACGACAAACTGCTTGACGATTTTTCCTGCGGTTACACTCAAACCGATTACGACAGCTTTTTCGATAAACTGATAAAAGAACTCGTTCCTTTTGTAAACGAGGTATGTGAAAAATGTCAGGCGGAAGGGTTTTCGTTTGCAAGGGAAAAGTACGATAAGACCAGGCAGGAGAAATTTATAAAGTATATAGCGGGCGCAATGGGTTACGATGAATCGCGCGGCAAGATCGGTGAAAGCGAACATCCATTTACAACAGGGTTCGGATCGGGCGATGTGCGTTTTACCGTGCATTATTATGAGCGCGACGTTTTAAGCGCAATCTTTTCCGCGATCCACGAGGGCGGTCATGCTCTTTTCGAACAGAACATAGACAAAAATCTCAACGACACTTTTTCTTTCGGATGCAAAGATATGGCTTTGCACGAATCTCAAAGCCGTTTTTATGAAAATATTATCGGCCGCAGCAGAGAGTTTTGGGAAGCTCATCTCGCGGAATTCAAAAAGAATTTCGGCACACGTCGGCTTTCCGTCAAAGAACTCACCGCCGACAAAATGTATAAACAGGTGAATATAGTAAAAAATTCCTTTATCCGTACCGAAGCGGACGAGCTTACCTATTTTAAACATATTATTGTAAGATACAAAATGGAACAGGAGCTTCTGAACGGTTTGTCCGTCAATGAAGCGGAAAAAAGATGGAACGAACTCTTTGAAGAGTTTTTCGGTCTTACTCCTCCGTCGCCGGCTTTGGGAATACTGCAGGACGTTCACTGGACTTCGACTTTCGGCTATTTCCCTTCCTACGCCCTCGGCTCCGCTTTTTCTTCTCAGATCTTCGACGCCATGAACAAAGATTTCGACGTGTTGGGATCTTTGTCTCAAGGCAATACTTTGCGTATCAACGAATGGCTGAAAGAAAAAATCCACCGTTACGGGAATTCTGAGTACGCAAACAAGGTGTTTGAAAGAGCGGTGGGAGGAAAGTTCGATCCCTCCCATTACATAAACTATCTTAAAAACAAGTACTCTGAGCTATATCATGTCGGAATATAATAATCGGAATATAAAAGGTAAAATCATGGATCTTAAAAAGACAGTTCTTGAAAGTATAGACGATAATATAATCGGAAACGACGCACTTTCGTTGATCGTTCCCGTCTCGGACCCTGCTTTAGGCGATTTTGCTCTGCCTTGCTTCAAATTTGCCAAGCAACTGGGCAAAAATCCCGCCGCAATTGCCGAGGCTCTTTCCAAAAGCGTAAAAACGGAAGGCGTTGTCGAAAAAACAGAAGTAAAAGGCGGATACCTCAACTTTTTCCTGAACAGAACAAAAACGGCAGAAAAAGTGCTTGAAGAAGCCCGAAGCGCCGGCGCAAACTACGGAACGGAAAATATCGGAGCAGGGAAAACCGTTATAGTGGAATACAGCAGCATAAATATCGCAAAACCCTTCCACATCGGTCACCTCGGGACTACGGTCATAGGCAGTGCGCTTTATAAACTTTTCAAATTTCTCGGCTATAACACGATAGGCATAAACCATCTCGGCGACTGGGGCACCCAGTTCGGAAAACTTGCAGTGGCGATCAAACTCTGGGCAAAAAAAGAGGACCTCGCTTCTATGAACTTCAACACCCGTTCGCTTCAAGAGCTCTATGTAAGGTTTCACACCGAAGCCGAAAACCATCCCGAACTCGAAGACGCCGCCCGCGAATGGTTCCGTAAAATGGAACAGGGCGATCCCGAAGCTCTGAAAATACTGAACTTCTGCAAAGAGATCACTCTGAAAGACGTAAAAAAAGTATATGAAAGACTTCACGTGCATTTCGACGACTGGAGCGGCGAAAGCTTTTATACCGACAAAATGCCCGCCGTCCTGGACGACCTGAGAAAAAAACACCTCACAGTCATTTCCGAAGGCGCCGAAATGGTGGACCTCTCCGAATACGATATGCCTCCCTGCCTGCTCGTAAAATCCAACGGCTCAACCCTGTACGCCACCCGCGACATGGCAGCCGCACACTGGCGTAAACAAAAGTATAACTTCGATAAATGCCTTTATGTGGTCGCCTATCAGCAAAACCTGCACTTCAAACAATTTTTCAAGGTGCTGGAACTCGAAGGCTGCGAATGGGCAAAAGACCTCGTGCACGTTGCATACGGTATGGTGTCTCTCGAAGAGGGCAGTATGTCCACACGTAAAGGAAACGCCGTCTGGCTGGAAGACGTCCTCGACGCCGCCGTCAAAAAGGCGGAAGCCGTAATACGGGAAAAGAGTCCTTCGCTTGAAAACAAAGCCGAAACAGCTGAAGCGGTAGGTGTGGGAGCGGTCATATTCGGCGCGCTCTGCAACGCAAGAATAAAAGATATAACCTTCAGCCTCGACAGGGTCCTGAATTTCGACGGCGAAACTTCTCCGTATCTGCAATATACGCACGCCCGCTGTATGAGTCTTTTTGAAAAATCCGGACGCTCCGATGATATAGCCTCCCCCGCAGACTACGGCGCTCTGAATAATCCTTCGGCTTTCGAGACCGTAAAGCTTATTCAGAAGTACCCCGAGATCCTCGTTGACGCCGCACAAAAATACGAACCATCCGTCATAAGCAAATACCTCATCGACCTGGCTCAATCCTTCAACCGCTTTTACCTTGAAAACCGTATCTCGGGCACCGACGACAGCGCCAAAAAAGCCCGCCTTGTCCTTACCGAATGCACCGAAGCCATACTCCGCTCCGGACTGTCGCTTCTGGGGATAACTCCCGTAGACAAAATGTAAACCGCTTTAATCGGGCGCCGTGAGAATTTAAGGCGCCTCAGTCGCTCCGAGTAACGGAAACTGACTATATTAAAATCAAAAACTCCCGACTTCGTTGCATGAAGTCGGGAGTTCGTTGCACTAAAACCTGTTTTCGTGTCAAATTATTCTGTTTTTCGATATTTACAGACTCTATATCTTCTGTTTCGACAATTCAACGGGTGGAAGAAAATCTTCAAATATTATATTGTCAAAATACCCCTTGCAGCTTTCAAGCCTTTCGGGCGTCCTCACAGTCCACATCAATACAGGCATCTTCTTCTTTATACGAAGCAGCCTTTTTCTTTTTATCCCTTTGGTGTCGTAGGATGTAAACTGAGCTCCGCATATTCCGTTCAGCATACAATTGCGCAATACGCGCCGCTGCAGCCAAGCCCTTACCCCGTTGCCGAATTCAACGTCAAAAAAAGCGGCAAGCTGTCCGCGTACGAATTCTGGCGCGTTTTTTCTGAACCACTTTACTATGAAAGGATTGAAAGATTGTACGGCAAATTCGCCGTTATAGCGTCTCAGCCTTTCCGTTAAAGGCGCTTCAAGCGACCCGATATTTTCGTGAGTCTTTATTTCTATGAGCAAAGGAACTTTGCCGTCTACTGTCTCAAGCAACTGCTCGAGTGTGGGAATGTATTCGTTTTCGCCCCCGATAAGGGGAATGTCTTTTATTTCGTCGTACATGCAGTCGTTTATCACAAGCTCTCTGCCTGTCATGCGTTTCATTTTTTCGTCATGGAAAACGACGATCACTCCGTCTGCGGTAAGCTGGAGATCGGTTTCGATGGCGTAGCCTTTTTCCACGGCGGCACGAAAAGCTCCGAGACTGTTTTCCGGCAAACGCTCGTCATGCAGTCCTCTGTGCGCTATGGTACGGTTAACAAGCCAAGTGTCATATAAATTTATTTTTTTATTCATTATTCTGTCCTTTGACAAATTTTACTCGTAAGCGACTTTTTCCGCTCCTGAAATATTATACCGCAAATTAAAAAAATCTACCACTTTTTTATCCTCTGTTTTTATCTTTCAGGAGTTTTTTTAAGCGCCGAAAACTCCGAACTCAAGACAAATACGGCGAAAAACGACAAAATTGTTTTTATTGCGGCATGATCCGCTGCGGTCGGAGATGCAAAATGAGGGCACTCACCCGCCGGAAGCGGTCGGAAACCTGTCTGAAGAAAAAAGTCTTTGATCGGGTCGCTCGGAAGACAAAAAGCAATATGACCGGACGGTATGACCGAACCGACTTCGAGGGGAGAAAAAAATCAAGAGAGGTAGTAAAAATGAAAAAACAAAAACTGATTTTCGGTATCAGTCTCGGCGCGGTAGCTTTACTTCTGATACCCGTAGCTCTCATCCTTGCCGGAATAATAACACTTCCCGGAAACAGACTCAACGTATCGAAAGTCACCGACCCCGTGGGACTGTATCTCGAAGGCTTTACTCAGGAAGGAAATGCATTTTCGCTGAAAGTCGGAAACTCGACGGAAATTTTTGATTTTACTCCTGTGATCGCCGTGGCAGACGGTGCGGAATACGCTATTTCCGGCAGCACCGAAGAGACCGTTATGCAAAACGGAGTAGCTTCTCTCAGTGCAGGCGACAATACCTTTTACATAGGCGTAAGAAACGGCGAAGAACAAGCCGTTTACGACGTGTGTATCAGAAGACTGCCGATATACACGGTAAGCTTCAATACAAGGGGCGGAAGCGAACTGCCTCCGATAGAAGCTGAGGAAGGGTGCGCCTTTACCCCTGAAATCCCCGAACTTATCGGTCACGACTTTTCCTGTTGGCTGATCGGTAACGAGATATTCGACGCTTCTCAAGGCGTTTACGATAATGTCACCCTTACAGCCCAATGGATCCCGAAGGTCTATAAAATAACCTACGTAACGGAGATCGGACAACTCATCGTTTCCGAAACCACCGTGACATATAACAGTCTGTTTATCCCTGACCTGCCCCCCGAAAACGAATATTACGAATTCTGCGGCTGGTATTACGGCGAAGAACCCATGAACGAAACTATCTGGAAGCTCACCGAGGACGTCACCCTCACCGCTAAATGGAAAAGCAAAGCGCTGATCGTGGAAGAAGGGGTAGTGACGGGTCTTACGGATCTCGGACGCACCCTGGACGAGATAGTGGTACCCGCCGAAAACGGTACCGAAGCAGTAAGAGCCATAGGCGACAAAGTATTTGCGTATAATACTCTGCTGAAAAAAATAACTCTTCCTTCGTTGGAAAGGATCGGAGAACAAGCTTTCTTCGGCTGCGGAAATCTCGGCGAGGTGGTATGTGAAGGACAATTGCTCGGCGCCGGCAGAGAAGCTTTTGCAAAAACCGCATGGCTCGAAAGTCAGCCTGACGGCGGAGTTTACCTCGGCAACTGCCTGCTTGTGCTCAAAGGCGATGATCCCGGCGTATTCACCGTGCGCGAGGGCACCTTGGCAATCGCCGACTACGCCTTTGACGGCAAAAGCATTACCGGCGCCGTATTCGATCCCGAACTGCTTTATGTCGGAGCACACGCCTTCGAGGACTGCTCCTTCCTCTTCTCCGTTTCGGTAAACGACGCTTTGCTTTATATCGGCGACTTCGCTTTCTACGGATGCGACTCCCTTATTCCGCCTTCCCTTCTTCCGACAGTAAGTCTGGGCAAAAACGTCTTTCCATCCTTATAAAAACTCATAAAGTTTTCATTTTCTTCATAATTTTATCCCGGGGACAGCTGTCCCCGGGATAATGCTTTTTAATTTTCCGTAATCTTATTTAAAATCACCGCACACCTCCGGTCAGCCGCTCAAAAGCGGGTCCCGGATCAAAAAACTTGTCTGCACGGAGATATTTTATGCCGTTTCCGAAACGGTCGGCACATTTCTTTTTGCCTTATATTTTACCTTGCATATATATTCCCGACTTTACATTTTACATTGTTTATATTCTTTGTCTTATATTCCGTGCTGCATATAAATTCTTTGTTTATAACCGAATCGTTTTAAGTCATCAGTCTTTGCCTTACATTTATATAGTTTTTTCATAAGGTCTTAACGGACCCTGACGCGCAAACTTTAATAAAGGGAAAGCGTCAGTTTCTGATCAATGCGTACTGACTGTTGTATATTTGGCTGTAAAAACCTTTTTTGGCAAGCAGTTCTTTATGTGTGCCCGTTTCGACGATATTTCCGTTATTTACCACGAGAATAATATCCGCGTCGACTATAGTTGAAAGTCTGTGAGCTATGACAAAGGAAGTACGTCCTTTCATAAGATTATCCATGGCTTTCTGGATGAGTATTTCGGTACGTGTATCCACGCTCGAAGTAGCTTCATCGAGGATGAGTATCTTACGGTCGGAAAGAAAAGCGCGCGCAATAGTGAGCAGCTGTTTTTGTCCTGCCGAAACCGAAGTCATATCGTTACTGAGGACAGTGTCGTAGCTGTTGGGCAGAGTTTTAATGAAGTGGTCGCAGTACGCCTGTTTGCTGGCCTCAATAATCTCGGCATCATCTGCTCCTTCCTTGCCGTAGCCTATGTTCTCCTTGACTGTTCCGTTGAACAACCATGTATCCTGCAGCACCATACTGAACATATTTCTGAGGTCTTCTCTGGTCATTGTCGACGTATCGACGCCGTCGATAAGGATCCTGCCCTTCTGGACGTCGTAAAAACGCATCAGCAAATTTATCAAGGTAGTTTTGCCTCCTCCCGTGGGACCGACGATGGCCACTTTCTGTCCTGCTTTTACGTCTATGGAGAGGTCCGTGATAAGAGGTTTATCGGGGGAATAGCTGAAGGCTATATTTTCGAATCTGACGTTGCCTTTGACGTTTTCAATGCGGACAGGCGACTCCGTTACGCTCATTTCGGGGTGATCGAGCAGATCGTAAACCCGACGCGCCGAAGCGAGGACCTGCTGAAACATACTCATTGAAGAAGCGATCTGTTCGAAAGGAGAGGAAAGGTAACGCGCATAAAGCACCACGCTTACTATCGAACCGACGTTCATAGTCTGATTTATCGCCATCCATCCTCCGAGTATACATACTATAATAAAACTGATGTTGTTCGAGAGGGAAATGACGGGTGAGACGCTTTCGGAATAGAAAAACGCTTTTTCATTTGCGGCGGTATAAAGATCCAGGATGGAAGAAAGTTTTTCTTCTCTCTTATTTTCTATATTATACGCTTTTACGGTCATAAAGCCGGTATAATGTTCTTCTATATGAGCATAGAGTTTCCCCGTGTATTTTTGTCTTTCAGAGTAATGCTTTTCGCTCAGGGAAGCGATTTTAGCTGCTATAAGCGTAGATATCGGGATCGTGACCACGATAACTGCCGCAATAACCGGATTAATTGTAAACATTATCACTATTATCGCGATAAGCTGGATCACGCCCATGATAGCCATATTGAGGAAGGAATGCACGGTGGTACCCATACGGGAAACGTCGTTTATCGTACGCGCGATGATTTCTCCGTGCGGGGTGGAATCGATATAAGAAACGGGAAGCCGTTTTATTTTATCAGATATCCTTACGCGGAATGTAGCCGTAAAGAGACGGCTCACCGTATTGTTCATTATTATGACTTTTCCGAGATCGGCGCCGAATTTCAGGCAGTATCCCGTAAGAAGAATAAGACATCCCGCAACGAGCGCGTTCATATCAAGAGTCTGGACGACTCCGGTATAATACTGATTCAATACCTCAGTCAGGTTTCCGATAATATAAGGCGACAACAGCCATACTCCGACGGATATTACCGAAAATATCACTGCCACAAATAATCTGCCCGCTATCGGTTTAGTTTCCGAAAGCAGTCTTTTCAGGATCGTGAAGGTCGGATACTTGATCTTAAGTTCTTTATTTATTTTTTCTCTCAGTTCGTGGTCAACCATTCAAGTCTCCTCCTACCTGCGAATTATATATTTCTTTATATATTTCGCAATTTATGAGCAAATCGGAATGTTTTCCTTCTCCGACGATGCGTCCTTTGTCGAATACGAATATTTTATCTGCAGACATAGCCGTCGCGATACGCTGCGTACAGACTATCTGTGTTTTTCCTTTTATGTAAGCGTTCAATTTTGCGCGCAGTCTGCTTTCCGTAAGAAAATCCAGAGCGGAAAAACAATCATCGAAAATATATATACTTGCATCCCGGAGTATAGAACGCGCAATCACCATTCTTTGTTTTTGTCCGCCGGAAAGGTTTGCGCCGCCTTGTTCGAGCTTATGATCCAAACCGTCGGGGTAGGCGTCCACATAGCTTCTGATTTCGGCTATATCCATAGCATTAAGGATCTGTTCACGAGAGGCGTCAGCGTTTCCGAGAAGGATATTTTCCGCAACACTCTCGGAAAATATCGCGGTACGTTGCAGCACGCACGAAATATTATCCCTTATCGACGCGGGATTAAGAGCTTTATAAGAAATACCGTCATAAAGGATATCTCCGTCGGTAGGCTGATAAAACCCGAGAAGCAGCCTCAGGACAGAACTTTTTCCCGAACCCGTACCTCCGATGAAAGCTATAGTCTGGCCGTCTTTTATATCAATGCTGATGTTTTCGAGTACATACTCGTCGCTGTCCGCATATTTGAAACTTACGTTTTCAAAATTTATGTTTCCGCCGAGCGGAACTTTTTCGTACGTGACTTTTTCCGTGGTATCTGCCTTGAGGACCTGATTTATCCTCATCAGCTTTACGCGGATCCGCGGCAAAAACAATATCCCTATGCTTAACATCATTACGCTGTTCATTATCATGGAGACATACTGTACAACCGCAAAAACGGAAGCGGCAGAAACCGCTCCTCCCGGCTGCACGCGCAATCCGCCGAAATATATGATTGCAACGGTCGTAAGGTTGAGGAGAAGCAAGGAAACCGGATCGAGCGTACCGGATCTTATATTTGCGGAAACAAGTCTGTCCGTCATATCGCAAACCACGTTTTTAAGTTTATTATGTTCCGTAGGTTCACGATTGAAAGCTCTTATGACTCTGATACCGGAAAGACGTTCTCTGAGGATCTGATTCAATCTGTCCATCTGATTATCCGCGTCGTTCCAAAGGTCGAAAAGCTTTCTGCCCACTAAAAACACGGCTACCACCATTACCGGCAGAAATATGAGCATTATAAGCGAAAGCACCGCGTCCTTGCTGAGAGAAAGAACGATGCCTCCTATAAACATGACCGGTAAAGTTATGCTTACTCTCAGAAGAAAATACACGCTTTCACTCAGCAGATCCACGTCTTCCATAGTTCTCGAGAGCAATGCCGAAGGGCCTATAAGGGAAAACTGAGAAAACGAAAGTTTGTTTATCTTCCGGAATATCCTGAATTTCAGATTTTTTGAAAAATTGACTACGATCCCGGCTATAAGTCTGGCTGACAAAAGGTAACTTATCATGGAGATGACCGCCAGAACCACCATAAGCAAACCGTTTTTCAGAATATAATCCATATTTCCGACATTTATTCCGTTATCGATGATATCTGACATTATAGTCGGAAGGAACATACTCGAAAAAGCCGCTACTGCGAGTACGATACAACAAAGAAATATTTTTCCCCTGAATTTTTTCAGTTCCGCAAAAGCACCCATAAATTTTCCTCGCGTCATATGATCTCATACAGCCAAAGCGGCCGTTTTATCCGTATAATAAAGACGAAAGAAACAGCCGTTTTGTCTTATAAGCACAAAATTTGTTTTCAGTTACAGGACACTCCGAGTATTATAGCACAGACGATAAGAATTTGTCAAGATAAAGTGATGACCTGAAATACAAGTTTTCGGCTGAAAGATCCTTATACGTCTTTATAGAGGTTATATTATGACAGAAGAAGAAGCAGTAGGTTGTGTGAAAATGTGGATAAGGAAAAAAGCTTCCTTAAAATTGGTAAAAATATTATGTTTTATCGGAAAAAAGGTATATTTTTATTTTTAGAAACAAAAATTGCCGTGTGGAAAGCAATGTGGAAAAGGTGTAGATAAAACAGGTATCCTTCCACATCGGTGTGGATAAGTTTTATAACAATGATTTAATAAAAAAGGTATACCATCGTAAAAAAAAGGGTGCGTTTATTTATTCTGTGTGGTATAATGTCAGAGGAGGAACGCAAAGTGTCCAAAGAAAAAAAAGAAAACAGTCTTAATAACGAAGATCCGGAGCTGACAGAAAAGTCTGATAAAAAAAATAAAAGGAAAAAGAGAAAAGAAAAAAAAGCCAGACGCAAGGCTTACGAAGAATTTATCAAGTCTTTCAGTACCGAAGAATACAAGGGTTCTATAAAATCCATGTATATGAGGTTCATGCTTGCCGTGCTTTTTGCTTTGCTCACGTCGACTCTTATAACCACGGTATTGGTATACGGATTGCGTTCGGCAGAGCTTTCGCGTTATATAAATGACAGAATGAGGGGAGATTTTGAAATAGTCGGGGTCTTTATCGAAAGATTCAACGCGTCGCTGCCCGATGAAAAGGATCATCTTACCATTGACGAGATAGAATCGCTCTTCAAAGACTTTCTCGGCAACGAATATACGGTCGAGGTGTATAATTCGTACAGTGAAATGGTAAATTCGCTGAAGTCTCTTTTTAACGAGGAAGATCTTGCTCAAGTAATGACGGAGCATATCGTGCTTTTTAAAAACGGCTGGTTCGACAATATAGGAGTTGCGCGAATAGAAGACTGTTTTGTCATGCTCAAAACGAGTCAGACAGGCAGCTCCGATATAAAGCAGATATGGTTCAACGTGATCTGGACTACGGGCTTTTTCACGATATTTGTAGCGCTTATTATAAATTCGCTTACCATAAAAACAGTTATCAAGCCGATCAAAGCCGTTTCCGACGCCATGCAGCAGGTGACGCGCGGTAACTTCGATATTCAGCTCGAAGTAGTGGGAAATGACGAAATTTCCGTTTTGCAGCGGAATTTCAATACCATGACGGACGGCCTTAAACAAAACGAGGAAATGTCTAAAAATTTTGCTTCCATAGTGTCGCACGAATACAAGACTCCTATTGCGGCAATCACCGGGTATGCTCAGCTTTTATATAACGGAGGACTGGAAGAAGAGGAAGAAAAACAGTATATAAAAACCATTCTGGAACAGTCAAAAAGGCTGAGCAACTTATCGGTAAATATGCTTCAGCTTGCAAGACTGGACAGTAATACCGTCGGAATGAGCAAAGAGATGTTCAGTCTTGACGAACAGATCCGTAACGTCATAGTGAACATGGAAAACCTTTGGGAGCAGAAAAACATAGAGATGGATATTAATCTCGACAAAGCACAGGTATACTGCAACAGTCAGATGCTGTATCACGTGTGGGAAAACCTGCTTTCAAACGCGATAAAATTCACTCCGGAAAACGGTAAGATCACAGTGACGTGTCAAGTCAGCGATAATTATGCCGTGGTAAAAGTGGCGGATACGGGCTGCGGGATATCGCCGGAGAATATACCGCATATATTCGAGAGATTCTATAAATCCGATTCCGAAGTCAACGCCGACGGGAACGGACTCGGTCTTGCCATAACTCAGAAGATCATTCAGCTGAGCGGCGGGAAGGTAAGCGTGGAATCGGAGGCAGGTAAGGGCTCGCTCTTTACTGTGACATTGCCCGCTTTTGATTACAATGCGGAAAAGTGAACCTTTTGAGTATAAGACGGATGGACTGCAGTCAGGACATACAATAAATTGTATATCAAGCTTTTTCCGGTATACGGACCTTTGACTTTATCCGGAAAAAATATATAATAAAGGAAAATATCTTTCCTTAGCGACGGTTTCATTCCCCCTTTTTCCGTCGCTTTTTTTTTCGGAAGGGAAAACCAATTAATATAAAGTTTATTTCATAAGACAAAAAACACTTAAATATTCTTCAAAATGTCAAAATCACCTGACATAAAAGAATTAGCATATCAAAGAGGTGTTTATGACTGACGAATATCTGATGCAGTCGGAATTCAGCGAAAAGGTTTTCATAACCGATTCGGCTCTTTTCGGCGGCGACAAGGACAGCCGGCAAAGAACGGAAAACATTCGGGCTGCAGCTAAAAAATTAGGGGAAAAAATACTGAGTAAAGGACATAAGCTTTACATATTGTCCGATCATCGGTTGGGCGAAGAAATCGAAAGTGCTTTAAAGAGGACGATCCGATTATCGCCTTATCTTTCAGAGGATGTGAGATGTATACTGGCTGTAGGGGGCGGACAGACGGCGGAGAAAGGCAAGGCTATGGCGTCGGCGATGGGTATTCCGCTGTTCATATGGTGTACGGCTCCTGACAGCGACACCTATTTATCGCCTTTTTTTGTTCAGAAGGTCAACGGAATGCCTGCAGTGGAGGAGTGTCGGGAAGCGGAAGCGGCAGTTGTGGATCTGGCGGCGCCTTTGGAGGATACAGATGTAAAGAGAGGGGTAGGACTTGTGGCAAAAGCCTTGCTGGCTTTGCCGGAAACCTCTTCAGGAGAACTTACCGATATTATAAAGGAATGTTTTTTTGTGGATTTCAGTAAGCTGACGCCGCAGCGCAAACTGATCCTGTACAGTGCGCTTTTCAAAATATCTTTGAAAAAAACCCGGGACAACGGCTATCTGCTTACTTCGGCGGATAATCTGGCAGAGATTCTTTCCCTGAAAAAGGGCAATAAAGCCGACTTCGCATATCCCTGTGCGCGGATGCTCACAGAGATATATTCCGAAGTGTGTGAAAACTCGGATTGTTTTGCTTTGCCTCCCGATCAGATCAAACTGAACGAAATTATCAAAAGAAGAAAATTTCGCGAACCGCGCCGCCGTGCAGAAACCGGATATCCCGTAAAGTGTCCCGATATATCCGCGGTAAGGGAAACATACCGTGCGCTTGCGCTTTTTGAAGATTTTTGCAGCGATAAGCTTCCTTTCACCAAAACCGAATTGCGGGAAGCTCTGATACTTGCCGCGGCGGTTTCGGATAAAGGAACCCTTAACGATCTGTATTGTGCGGGAGTTTTCGGATAATAAAAATTCAACGGTTAAGATATGTAATTTCAAAAGAGACCAAACTTTTTTCACTTTACAGTTCGGAGTTTTTCGGGGAAGGAGGATTTTCTGCTCCCTGCCACCACCCTGCGTATCGTTCGGTACACGGCAGTTCAGGTCTTTATCCCATACCGTTTCAACATTTCTGTTTTTTCAATCTGATACTTCCTGCTTTTTGCTTCATCTCTTTCGGCTACTGTGTATATCATTTCCAAACAGAACATCTTTAATATGTGTTATTGAATCGTTCACTCCTTCCCGCCTTTGCGGCACTATGGTCTCTGCCCGCTTCTCATCATTCGTTGTTACTTCTTATCGTCAGACCTCACAGGATAACTTCATGTTCTTTCTTTGTTTGTCTGCCAATCTACGCACAAGGGGTACGGTTGTCTTTGGGCTTCATCTCTTTCGGCTGACTTACCGCCGTATACGCCTTTATTAAGTTTCTGTCCGTCAGGCTACGATTTTGCTTTTCCTTATTCTCTCTTACACCTCACGTGCAAACTTAGGAAGTTGCTTTCGGTTTCGTTTACAACTACGCCTCGGCGGACTTTTACCATACATCATAAACATGCCCGTCATAAATGAATTGTCAAACTAAGTGCAACACTTTGTGAGATTTTCTTGGAACAAATC
>ENA-OZAB01000125-OZAB01000125.1-human-gut-metagenome-genome-assembly--contig:-NODE-125-length-53268-cov-38.619153_pt1 | contig 53268 bp, 39 predicted proteins | sample MGYA00243297_ERZ653491 | MGnify/ENA primary metagenome ERZ653491 (study PRJEB26926, sample SAMN06165154) | human gut metagenome | biome: ENVO:00009003; feature: ENVO:2100002; material: ENVO:00002003... | reverse complement strand
AATATCCGTAATATCCATAATTGCCATATTAGAAACTGCTTTCGTAAAGGCTCGATTTCTTTTTAATTCTAATATACTTTTTCTATCGGTCGCATCCGCCACACAAAATTCAATTTGTTTTGCATATTGTGATTGCCGTCTTTTAGCCAATTCTATCATTTTTTTGCTGTAATCAAAAGCGACAACCGAAGCGCCTCTTTGTGCAAGATACGAAGAATAATTTCCATTGCCACACGCAATATCCAAAATGTAATCCGCAGGATTAGGAGATAGAAGTTCCGTTACTTTGGGACGCACTACCTCTCTGTGAAATTCATTAGATTCGTCACCCATTGCATTATCCCAAAATTGTGCGTTTTTCTCCCAGATTTTTTTACTTTCCTCTGTTCCTATGTTCTCTTCATACCCTAAAATCTTGCTTTTTGCTTCAATTAAATCTTCCTTACTATATTCCATTGTTACCCTCCATAATTTCTGATCGTTGTCGCCTCGACTATTATATATCTATTCTTCCCAAAATGGTATAGGCTTTTATTTTTGTAATGCTGCAAAACTTTTGCTTTCCTGTTGTAATATCCGTCTGTTTCCAGTTCAAAATAGTTCCTCCTCTCTAATACTGATTTTATCAATGATATTGCGCAATAGCAAGCAATGAACGCTTGCATTGCGCAAGACATTACATTATCTTCTGAAACATATGGCGAACCTTATCTAAACGGCTGTTCGGGCGGCGTGGCTGAAACACAGGCTCGCCGGAAGTTTCCTGATACCCTTTTAATTCTGTAATACAAACACTTCTTCCATTTGTATAAAAATTCAAATCATTCCTATATTCACCGATACAACGGGCAGGGATTTCCCCCTTAAAAATAACTTCATCTTTTTCAAGTCTGGTTGATTCAATTATTGCGCAATACTTTGGTGCGTCATTATAAGCCCGTGAAAGATATTCCTGCGGCGCAAAAAGAGTAAAGGAAAGGTATGGTTCCAACAGCTGTGTTCCTGCTTTTTTCAATGCCTGTTCCAACACGATAGGTGCAAGAAAACGAAAATCAGCGGGGGTACTGACCGGACTGTAATAAACTCCATAATCAAAACAAATTTGGCAGTCTGTCACTCCCCAGCCATATAAGCCCTGCTCCATTCCATAACGCACCCCCTCCATGACGGCATTTTGAAAACTTTTGTTTAAATATCCGAGAGATACCTCGCTTTTATATTGTGTTCCGCTTCCAATAGGAAGCGGTGTTACAGTCAAACCAATAGATGCCCAAAACGGATTCGGCGGCACTTCAATATGAATCGTGCAGCTCGCTTTTTTTTGCGGTCTTTCCAGATAAATAACCGAAGGCTCTTTCGTAACCACGCCCACATGATATTTTTCTTCTAATAGCGAACAAATAACTTCTAACTGTACTTTTCCCAAAAAAGATAACATGATCTCATGGGTAACAGTATCAATGTCAAAATGCAAAAGAGGATCTGTATCGGCGATCTCTACGAGGGCATTTAACAGGGCTTCCCTTTGCTCCGGCTTTTGCGGCTCTACGGTTGTCCGAAGTAATGGCATGGGATCATCGATCCGTGTTTTTTGAGGTAAGAGTTTTTCGTTTCCCAGAATGTCGTTCAGTTTCAAAGTATCATCAGCTAAAACAACAATTTCTCCCGGATCAGCATGGTCAGCCGGGACGATTTCACCATTTAACGGAATACACATTTCTGTAATCTTTATTTTTTTCTTTTTTGACAGCGGCAGCTCATCCCGTAAATGGAGCGTCCCATGATACAGGCGTAAATAAGTAAGCCGTTTTTTCCGGTCTGTATACTCAACCTTAAAAACATATCCACATAATTCAGACTGAATATCGTCTGTTTCTGTAATGAAAGTTTCTGTAATCGCTTCGATCAGTTTTTCTGTTCCTAAATTGTCTTTTGCACTCCCATGATAAACAGGAAACAAAGAGCAGCATCTGGTTCTTTTGCACTTTTCATATTGTAATTCCTGTATATCCAAAGGATCCTCTGCAACATATCGTTCTAACAGTTCATCGCTTCCAGAAATAACAATATCCCATTTGTCCAAATCAGAAATATCGGTTATGGTTATCTTGGGCGACAAGGCAACCTCCTGCATGACAATCATATCACTGGTAAGTTTATCTTTGATGCTTTGGTAAACACGCCGCAGGTCGATTCCATTTTGGTCTATCTTATTTACGAAGATGATTGTCGGGATGTTCATCTTCTGAAGCGCATTGAATAATATACGTGTCTGTGCCTGTACGCCGTCTTTTGCCGAAATGACTAAAACAGCTCCGTCAAGGACAGATAAAGATCGGTATGCTTCGGTTAAAAAATCCATATGACCGGGAGTGTCCACGATGTTGATTTTATAATCATTCCAGCAAAAAGAAGTAACTGCTGTCTGAATGGTAATTCCACGTTGCCGTTCCAAAATCATAGTGTCTGTTCTTGTAGTTCCTTTATCCACGTTTCCTTGTTCCGCAATCGCTCCACTGGTGTATAGCAGGCTTTCCGTCAATGTTGTTTTTCCTGCGTCTACATGGGCAAGGATGCCAATATTTATTATTTTCATGTGATTGTCCTCCTTTTACAGCCCTAAAGGGCATAAAAATCCCCAGCAGTAAAATACTTTTACCACTGGGGATTATAATTTGCGGACATACACATATACAGCATACACCTATTTGTGATTGCTGTTTTTTGGGATATGTCAAAATTGATAAGGCAAAAGTATTCTTAAATTGGGTACAAAAACCAAGCCCCCGTGAAAGGGACTATCATAATTCTTTGTTCCCACTATTTGATTATAGTTTTATTTAAGAATACCTTGCCGCATATTTTTTTACTCCTTTTCTGGAATGAAACTATTATATCACATCAGCTTTAGGAAAGCAAGTACCTAAAAGAAATTTTTCTTCCTCTTATATGTTAACAATCATACCGGCTTCTTGGCGTTCAGAATAGTTTCTGCTGTTTGCTGTGGTGTTTGGTTGGAATTGTCCAACCAAAAGCTGATCCGGGGTGTTGTCTGTATAAATGTATCGTATAAGGTTTCAACCGTAAAGCCGGAATAGCATGCTTTCTCCCTGTATAGTTACGTCTTTTTACAAACGTAAACCTGTTACGTTTATTGTGTGATATATATTATATCATATTTTAGTGCCATTGTCAATAATTTTCTTAATATTATCGTTCCTGTTCGTGATTTCGGTACTTTGTGTGGTTATGGTCTGTATTTCGTTGCTTGTTTTTCTCTAACCTCATTAGAATAGAGAATGGTTTTTCGTGCAGTTCCATATTTACATCAGCTTCAACATCTTTGTATATATCATAACTGTATTTACGTCCGTATTTCTCTTGTAGCTTTTGTATATTTGATTTTGTGTATTCATCATGGATTGTATAGCGTTCAGCCTGTACCGCCACCATATCTTCGGACGGAATACTCTTTTTGATTGATATAAATTCAGCTTTATCGTCAGCACATTGTTTTTCTAATTCTGTATTATTTGCAGCAATTTCTATAATAATATCATCATTTTTTATGTGCAATGCTTTATACTGTGGAATATCTTTTTCAGATTTGCAACTCATTTTGTCAAGGAAGGCGGATTTGAGATTTTGCAATTTTTTTATTTCTTTTTCCGTCTTGTCTATATGTTCCGTCAATTCTTTATGGCGAAAAATGTGTATTGGATTTAAATGTTTCTGCTCGGCTTTCATTTTCTTCAATTCGGTAATTTTATTATCTAACTGCTGGACAATTCCGTTATACCTTTGAACAGTAACATCAATAGTGGTGTTATACTGTTTGAGTTCTGTGGATATGTTTTCATTTTGCGTTATTTCATAACGGTTAAATATATATCTGTTCCGCAAATTCTCTAATGTATTTGCAAAATCCAAAACAGTTTTTTTCACCTTATCTACAACTATTGCCGATAGCTTTTTGATTTGTTTCTTTATTTCAAGCAACAAAGCGTTATCAGCTTTTATTTGCCTGTTCATTTCGCACCGTTCCGAAACACCGCCGCGCTGTTCTATGATATGCGCGGAAACACCCTCGTGAATAGTCGGCTGCTCGTCAATGCCGCACTCCTTGAAGCTGCGGCAGTCAACGCGTGCGTCAATGCTGTTCTGCTCCAGTGCCTTATTCGTGACTCCTTCCCATGCTTTGCGCCAACGTAAGACCTGTTCCTCGCTGTTCCACTCGGCGCATATGGGATTTTGCCTTCCGTATCGCGTACTTTTGGGATTTTTGCTTACCCTCTCATATCCCTGCTGTTCGGCTTCGGTGGGAGTCATATACAGCTTTTTCTTGTCTACCTTATACTGATACTGCTTTTCCCAGCCGTCAGCTTGTGCAGTCTTGAACTCGGCTGCTGTAAAGCCGCGTTCTTCATCACCGCGTTTGCATAAATACTCTTTCTGCGTCTTAGCCTGCCACTTGCCTTTATCATCAATCGGTCGCATAGTTAGCAGAATATGCGCATGAGGATTATGCCCGTCGGTGTCATGTATGCTGACGTCAGCACACATACCCTTATTGACGCACTGTTTGGATATACCCCTTTGAAAACGGATTTGAAACAGCAAAATACGCCGCAGCAATCTGATGCGGATACACTTCAATCCCCGACTTCAAATAAACGGGTATCAGCTTCTCAATTTCGCCAAACTTACTTTCTTTTGTTAGCCTATGAGCAAGATATTTGGCTTGACTTACAGTACTAATCATCGAATTCTATGCCGTTTTTTGCGCAATAGTCATAAAACTTCTTTACTGCCGCATACTGCGGTTTGCCCTTACTGTTTTCCCAACGATTTACCGTTGAAAAGGCAATCCCTAATTCTTTGGCAAGCATTTGCTGACTAAGATGAAGTTTTTCTCGAACATACTTTACCTTGTCACTGAACGACACGTTTTTCACCTCAAAAATCATTAAATATTTTATTAGCTCACAAATTTTTCTATATTTGAATTAATATGATTCCCCTTTATTTTTCAAATCAGTAAATGCCCTCAAAAAATCTTTCTTTATTTGTATCGGATCGCCATCTCCATCTTTCGAGTTTTTTGTTAAAACTATTTGAAAATCCAAATCATATTTTCCATTATCGTCTTTTACAATACACCTGCGTTTTCGTGATCCGATGATTTTACAGAAAAACTTGTAGTGTCCGTCTATTTTTTTGTGTTTTCTTACCTCTTCAATAAGTTTATGTGCTCTTTGCCTGGCTTCTTTGCTTTCTCTGTGTGTTACTAAATTTACCATTCTTCCCCCTAATTTTGTATCGATTTATTGCTTCTGTTATATAAACTTTAATTATATTAAAATTATAGCAAAATTATGCGATTAAGTCAATATCGAAAGAAAAATTTTTAACAACTAATCACATAAATACCGACTGCCAAACGACAGTCGGTACAACGAATTTGCTGTTTGTTTACCTATTTTTAATAAATCCCCAAGGATATTTACCTTGCGGCAAGTGAAAATGTCATCTTTATTCCATGAGCACCCCGGACGGTAAACAAAGTGCAGTAATTCGGCTTTTTTTGTCGGATTTTTGAAGCGAGATAAAATCTTGCGGCGTTAAGGAGGTATGAGGCGATAAGTTCGCATGCCTCCGGACTCTCCGGAAAAGAAAGCGTTCAATGGAGTCTGATATAAATATACGGCACGACGAACTCTGAAACGTACCGCTGCGTTGCGTTGTCGAAATTCGCCGAATACGCGGGAAAAATAAAAAAAATGTTCCACACCTGCTATTTCACACATAGTTATACACTTATCCACAGGGTTATCCACAGAAAAAGCAAGGTTATCCACAAGAAAAAACCGTTTTTCCACTTCTGTCCGGGAGCGGTTTTAAGTTTTTATTGAATTGTTTCAGGTTTTTTATCGGTCGGTCGGTTTTATTGTTCTACCCGGCAGCGTGTTTTAATAATATAAATTGACGGAGGATATTATGAAAGCTGAAAAATGGCTCGGACTTATAGCTCTCACGGCCGCATTGTTTACATTTCTTGCCGTTGTCGCTTCCTTTAACGCCAAACCCGCGCTCATCAAGGACAACCTTGCTTACGTCATCGTCATAGACGCGGGGCACGGCGGCATAGACGGTGGCGTTACAGGCGTCAATACCAATGTCAAGGAAAGCGAAATAAACTTGCTTATCGCCGAGGAACTCAAGGAGATATTCGAAATCAACGGTTTTACGGCGATCCTTACCCGTTCTGACGACAACGGCCTTTACGGTGACACCAGTCCCGGCTTTAAAAAAAGGGACATGGAAGCACGCAAAAAAATAATTCTCGAATCGGGAGCCGACCTTGTTGTAAGCATACATCAGAATTCCTACAGGGCTTCTTACCGCAGAGGCGCTCAGGTATTTTATCAGAAAGGGAGCTCAACGGGAGAAGCTTTTGCGGCAACTATGCAGACTATGCTCAATTCCCGGCTGGGTACCGATCTCGGTTTTCTTGCGGGTGATTACTATATCTGCAGATGCTCGGAAATTCCGACGGTTATCGTGGAGTGCGGTTTTTTGAGTAATCCGCAGGATGAAGCGCTGCTCCTGACACGCGATTACCGTAAAAAAATGGCGGAGTACATAATGCAGGGTTGCATTGCATACCTGTTCGGAGAAAGAGAAAACGCGGCATAAATGTTTTCCGGAGGATTTTTTTTGTAAAAGCTAAGGATCGGCGGGTTTATTATGATTTGGCGAAAATGTACGGCTGATTCTGCGGCAGGGTTGCGGTGAACAAAGGCCTGCCGGTGCATGATACTGAAGTGTTTGCTTTTGCGGAGACTTAACAGGCGGTTGACAAAAAACGTTTTGTGTTTTAAAATAAACGTATGCTTAAGGATTATTTCAGCGGTTTTACATCCGCTATTGCGGGACTAAGCAAAAACGCCGGCAAAACTACTCTTCTTTCGGCGTTGATCGCTCAGACCGAAGAAAAGATCGCCGTGACGTCTATAGGACTGGACGGGGAAAATACGGATGCCGTTACTTTGACTCCGAAACCGAGGTTATATATAAAAAGGGGGACAATCCTTGTCACTGCACAGCAGGCCTTCGATAAGTGCGATATCACAAAGCGCATTCTTGACGTAACGGATATAGGCACGCCATTGGGAAGAGTTATAGTGGCTGAGGCTCTTTCGGACGGTTTTGTTTTGCTTGCGGGGCCTTCCATGTATTCTCAGGCGGTATCTGTGAGGGACAAGCTCAGGCAATGGGGTGTGAGCCGGTTTTACGTGGACGGAGCGGTAAGCAGGAGAGCTTTTGCCACTGCCGAACTTTGTGACAGTCTGGCTTTTTGCGTGGGGGCGAGTTATTCTTTCAATTTTGAAAGGATAATCGAAGAAACGCGTCATATCGTCAGAATTCTTACTCTTCCTGTCGCGCGGGACGGTGTTAAAATTTCCGGTGCACTCGGTAATGCGGAGGCTGAGAAAGTGATCCGTGTCCATGCCGGCAGAGCTATAGTACTTGAAGACCCGGGCAAGATTCTTTTCGGAAAAAGCATATGGGATAAAGCTCAGGCATGCGGATGTACATTTGCGGTGGAGAGGCGAGCAGAATTGTGTTTGGTAGCGGTTAATCCCTATTCCGCCTACGGCACACCCTGTGACGCGGATAAACTTCTTACTGGCGTCAGACGGGCGGTGCCCGAAAATATTCCCGTATGCGACGTAAAACGAGGCGTCATTATCTGACTGTGGAGGCAATTATGGCCAAAAGAAAAAAAAGCAGAAAAATCACGTTGCCTGTAGTTATACTTTCCGTTCTGGCGGTATGCGTGATAAGTTTATACTATTTCAATGTCCCTCCTTTGGACTTTGATCTCGGAATAGGCTGGAAGTTTACAGTCCGGACCCCCGATGAAGGACCCGATCCCGATATCGCCTATACCGACGGTGAACTCCATGTGGACTTCATCGACGTCGGGCAGGGCGACAGCATACTTATTCGTTTCCCCGACGGCAAAAACATGCTCATTGACGGCGGCGACAAGAATAAAGATGCGTATTCTGCCGTTGCGGAAGTGCTGACTGAGTATGATGTGACAACTCTCGACTATGTCATGCTGACTCATACCGACGCCGATCATTGCGGCAGTCTGGATGATGTGATAGCGAGCGATGTCACGGCAAAGACAGTATATATGCCATACGTGCGTTCGAGGAGCGCCATCGATCCCATAACCACGGGAAGCGTCGATATACCCGATCTTCTCCGGGAATGCTATGATCTTTCTCAGACTACATACGGCTATATCGGTACCGCGGCGCTGGAGGATTTTGTCCTTGCTGTTGTCGGAGACGGTGCGGATATTAAATATTCTCTTCAGGGCGAGGTCATCTCGGGAGAAGGCTATACCATGACTTTTTATACTCCCGAAGCTTCGCAGTATGCACTTGTCCGCACGGGCAACAGTCACGATATCAATAATGTTTCACCTATAGTCATACTTGAGTTCAACGGCGTGAAGATCATGTTTACCGGGGACGTATCTTACGAATCCGGTTCATCGAAAGGGCACGAAAGGGGAGCAGAAGGCGTATTCCTCGATTATGTAAGAAAGACAGGCGCCGATGTGGACGTGGATGTGCTCAAGGTTGCTCATCACGGATCGAGCGGGTCTTCCTGCAGGGATTTTCTTAATACGGTTCTTCCGGAGTACGCGATCATAAGCGTGGGGGAAGGCAATAGTTACGGTCATCCCCATCAGGAGACTCTGAACAGACTCGCCGAGATCCATGCAGATGTATATACCACTATGGATCGCGGAAATATAATGCTTACCGTAAACTCCGAAGGGGAGATTTCCTTCGAATTTGAAAAGGGGACATTATGAAGCTGCTTGTTGTGAACGGACCGAATATGGCGCGTCTGGGAGAGAGGGAGGCGGAGCACTACGGGACCTTCACACTCGAAAAGCTCAACGCGGCGATAAACTCTTACGTAGGCGAAAGGGGATGGAAAACAGAGTTTTTTCAAAGCAATCACGAAGGCTTTATCATAGACAGGCTGGAAAAGGGTGACTTCGACGCTCTCCTTATAAATCCCGCGGCCCTTACCCATTACGGATTCTCTCTTGCCGACGCGCTCAGGATAATTACCTGTCCGAAGGCCGAGGTGCATTTGAGCGACATTTTTTCGCGGGAAGAATTTCGCCGCGTACGCGTTACGCAGGATTGTGTCGACGCTCTTTTTTACGGCGAAAAAGAACTGTCTTATCTTAAGGGAGCAAAATTTCTTATGGATCGGTGCGAGAAGATCAAAAAGGAAACCGTTTAGGCAGGGATACCCGATATGAATGACATAACCCCAATGGACAGAAAAAATATAGTTCTCATCGGTATGCCCGGCGCTTATAAAACCACCGTCGGCAAAGCTTTCGGTTTCCGTGCTGGTATGCTGCCGGTGGATACCGATCAGTTTATCGAGTACGAAGTCGCCTGTTCTATAGCCGAGATATTCAAACGGTGCGGCGAGGAGTATTTCCGCAAACTCGAAAGCAATGTCATAAGGCGCCTTGTCGACATGGAAAATGCCGTTATGAGCGTAGGGGGCGGAGGTGTTTTGCTTGCGGAAAACAGAAAGATCATGCGTAAACATGCATATGTCGTCTGGCTGGAGGTTTCTCCGGTCACGGTTTACGAACGTCTATATGCTTCAAGTGAAAAAAGGCCGCTTCTGATGCCGCTTTCTCTCGACAAAATAGAGAACATGTATAAAGAAAGAAAGAAAATTTATGCGTCGGCTGCTCACGCAAGACTTGTAACAGACGGCAAAACCGCCGAGGAAGTCACGTCGGAGCTGTGTGAGCTTATCATGAACAAGGCTTTCGGCGCGTATTGAGCACGGTTAGCTTTTAAAGGCTTTTGTCTTATGCGGCAAAAGCCGTTTTTTATAACAGTTTTCAGGTTAATTGAATAAAGACAGATATCGGTAAATTGAATCAGCGGGCGATTCCGGGGATGTTGAAACAGCGGGCAATTCCGGGGATTTAAAACAGCCGCCGTTTTATATAACAGTTTTCAGGTTAATTGAATAAAGACAGATATCGGTAAATTGAAACAGCGGGCGATTCCGGAGATTTTGAAACAGCGGGCGATTCCGGTAATGCTTAAGAGTACGCGGCGGCTTTTGACTGATGCCGGGACCGCGGTATTTTTGATTGTGCGGATATTGCGGACAGAAAGCGCATGGTAAGTCGGGCATTCGGGTAAATTCGGGTATTTAATAAAGGGAAAGGCTGACGCCGGATGACTCCGAGGCGTAATTCATAAAGTCCGTTTTTTTATTGCGGGGCATGGTGTAAGGGTGTGATCTTATTGCGGGGGTGGCGGAAGCGAGGTCGAAAGGGAACGGAAAGCCGTTTTTTTTATATAAAAAAAGGAGAAAAATCAAGGGGCGGTAAATAAAGAGTTGCGCAAAAAACGTCTATATGGTACAATTTGCGTGATTGCGCAAATACGCATAGTTTTTCGGTACGAAAAAATACAGTAAATATATAATGAGGTCACAGATATGGAGATCACGGCAAAATTATTATGCGAAAAGTTTTTGTCTTTTTTCGAAGAGAGGGGACATAAGATCATAGAGTCGGCGAGTCTTATACCCGAGAACGATCCGTCCGTACTTTTCACTACGGCGGGCATGCATCCCCTTACGCCTTATCTTATGGGGCAGAAGCATCCCGGAGGGAAAAGGCTTGCGGACGTTCAGAAATGTGTGAGGACGGGCGATATAGATGAAGTCGGAGACGGCAGTCATCTTACTTTTTTTGAGATGCTGGGCAATTGGAGTCTCGGGGACTATTTCAAGGAAGAATCCATCAGGTGGTCGTGGGAATTTCTGACTTCGGAGAAGTATCTCGGATTGGATCCGGGAAAGCTTGCGGTGACGGTTTTCGAAGGGGACGAGCATGCCCCGCGTGACGAAGAAAGCGCGGAGATATGGAAGGCCTGCGGTATGCCTGAGAGCAGGATCTTTTATCTGCCCAAGAAACACAATTGGTGGGGGCCTGCAGGCGGTACAACAGGTCCTTGTGGTCCGGACACGGAGATTTTCTATTATAAAGGCGAAAGTGCCGAGGGCGATCCATTAGGTCCCGGTGACAAGGGGAACAACTGGCTTGAAATATGGAACAACGTGTTTATGCAGTACAACAGACTTGCGGACGGATCCTTTGAGCCGTTATCTCAGAAAAACGTGGATACCGGAATGGGGCTTGAGCGCACGGTTTGCGTGCTTAACGGGTACGACAGCGTATATGAGACCGATGTGTTCCGTCCCGTGATAGCGAAGATCGGAGAGCTCAGCGGCAGGAAATACGGTGAGGATCCTAAGAGCACGGTGGCTATGCGAGTGATAGCGGATCACGTGAGGACGGCTGTATTTTTGATAGGTGACAGGATGGGGGTTTCGCCTTCCAACGTGGATCAGGGGTATGTACTCAGAAGGATAATCAGAAGGGCGGTACGTTTTGCCGATTCCCTCGAGATGAAGAAGGGGGATATAGTTGTGCTTGCCGATATATATATCGGACAGTACGGTGAAAGGTATCCCGAGCTTACCGAAAACGCCGAGAGGATAAGGAGAGAGCTTGCTTTAGAGGAAGAAAGGTTTCTCAAGACTCTGGTGCAGGGCGAAAAGGAGTTCAGGAGGGTAGCTTCCGGACTGAGCGAAGGAGGCGTGATAAGCGGAGATGTCGCTTTCAGGCTTTACGATACATTCGGTTTTCCCATAGAGCTTACGTGTGAGCTTGCGGAGGAATGCGGACTCAGGGTAGACAAAGAAGGTTTCGGGAGCTGTTATGCACAGCATCAGGCAAAGAGCCACGCGGGGGGCGAACAGCGTTTCAAGGGCGGACTTATGGACGCGGGCGAACAGACGACGAAGCTCCATACAGCCACGCACCTTCTGCAGGCTGCTTTGCGCCGTGTACTTGGTGAAGAGGTGAAGCAGCGCGGCAGTAATATAACTCCCGAAAGGCTGCGTTTCGACTTCAGCTTCGGCAGGCCCATGACGCCCGATGAAATCACGGAAACAGAGCGTCTTGTAAATGAGGAGATCCTTAAAGGCGAAGAAGTGGTATGCGAAGAGATGCCGATCGAGGAAGCGCGTGCGCGGGGCGCAATGGGACTTTTCGGAGATAAATACGGCGAGATCGTTAAGGTGTATACCATAGGGGATTTTTCAATGGAGATGTGCGGCGGGCCGCACGCTTCGAATACGGGTGAACTCGGGACCTTCAGGATAGTAAAGGAACAGTCGTCGAGCAGCGGTGTAAGAAGAATAAAAGCTGTGCTTGAATAGAGGTTGGGTATGGATTTTAAGAAGATCGAGAAAAAGTGGCACGACATCTGGAATGAAACCAAAGCAGTGGGCTTTGACAGGAACAATATCGGAAACAAATATTACATGCTTGAGATGTTCAGTTATCCGAGCGGGTACAAGCTCCACCTTGGACACTGGTATAATTACGGCATGAGCGACAGTTTTGCGCGATTCAAGAAGATGAACGGCTTTAACGTTTATCAGCCGATGGGGTTTGACGCTTTCGGACTTCCCGCCGAAAATTTCGCCATCAAGACGCAGACTCATCCCCAAGACAGCACGGAACAGAATATTTCCGTCATGGAGAGGCAGCTTTCGGAAATGGACGCCATGTTCGATTGGGACAGCGAGATAGTGACATGCCGTCCGGACTACTATAAGTGGACGCAGTGGCTTTTTCTTCAGCTTCTGAAACACGGTCTTGCCTACAGAAAGGAATCACCCGTTAACTGGTGTACTTCCTGCAAGACGGTGCTTGCTAACGAACAAGTCACCGACGGGGTATGCGAAAGGTGCGGGAGTGAAGTCATAAAGAAGAACGTGACGCAGTGGTTTTTCAAAATAACCGATTATGCCGAAGAACTTCTGGAGTGTCTTGACAAGCTTGACTGGCCCGAGAAAACCAAACTGATGCAAAAAAACTGGATAGGAAAATCCACGGGAGGCGAGATCGAATTTGTCACCGAGAGCGGCAAAGCTTTCAGGACCTTTACAACGCGTGCCGATACGCTTTTCGGAGTAAGCTATGTAGTACTTGCGCCCGAGCACCCGCTTGTGGACGAGATAACACTTCCCGAAAAGAAGGAAGAGGTGGAAAGGTATAAAAAAGAAGCTTCGAAAGCCAGCGAAGTGGACAGGCTTTCGTCGGCAAAGGAAAAAACGGGAGTATTTACGGGTGCATACTGCATAAACCCCATAAACGGCGAAAAGGTCGAAATATGGATAGGCGACTATGTGCTTTACTCCTACGGTACGGGAGCCGTAATGGGTGTTCCTTCGCACGACGCGCGCGACTATCTCTTTGCAAAGAAATACGGACTTGAAATAAAGAGAGTCATAAAGAGCGCAGACGGCTCCGACGACGAACTGCCTTATACCGAATACGGCATCATGGTAAACAGCGGAGAATTTGACGGGCTTACAAGCGAAGAGGGAAGAAAAGCCGTGATCGACAAGCTTGCAAAAACAGGCAAGGCAAAACACACGGTCAATTACAGACTGCGTGATTGGTCGGTATCGAGACAAAGATACTGGGGGGCTCCGATACCCGTCATATATTGTGATAAATGCGGAGCGGTCCCGGTGCCCGAGAAGGATCTGCCGGTAATGCTTCCTTATAACGTCAACTTCACTCCGGACGGAACAAGTCCGCTTCTCAGGAACGAAGAGTTCATGAAGGTCAGGTGTCCCGTGTGCGGAGGCGAAGCACGCCGCGATCCCGATACCCTTGATACGTTCGTGTGCTCAAGCTGGTACTATCTCCGTTATCCGGACAGCAAAAACAGCGAAAAACCCTTCGATCCCGAACTTATCAATAAAATGCTTCCCGTAGACAAGTATGTGGGCGGTCCCGAACATGCTTGCGGTCACCTGCTTTATTCCCGCTTTATAACAAAAGCTCTGAGAGATATGGGTTACCTCAGATTTGACGAACCATTCACTTCTCTCGTGCATCAGGGCATCATTCTCGGTACCGACGGTTCGCGTATGAGTAAAACGCGCGGCAATGTCATCAGTCCCGATAAGTATATAGAGGAATACGGCAGCGACGTCATGCGCGTGTATATAGGGTTTGGTTTCAAGTATACGGAAGGCGGTCCGTGGAGCGACGAAGGGATAAGATCCATAGCGAAATGGTTAGATAAAGTCGAGCGTATCGCTGAAAAGGCCGTTTCCTGCGGTATGGACGAGATGCCCTTAGGCAAGGAAGAAAAGGAACTCAATTTTGTAAGGTACAACACCATAAAACAAGTCACCCGCGACTATGAGAATTTCGATTTCAATACAGCCGTCGCAAGAATGATGGAGCTTGTCAACGCGCTGACTAAATACGAAGCGGAGGGTAAACACAACAGTCGGCTCTATCGGGAATGCGTACTCGATCTTATAAAGCTGTTGGCTCCTCTGGCTCCTCACTTCTCGGAGGAACTGTGGCAACGTCTCGGAATGCCTTATTCCGTTTTCAATCGGGGATGGGTAAAAATGGATGAAACCGTGCTTGTAAGAAGCGAAACGGAAATAGCCCTGCAGATAAACAGTAAGATCAGAAACAGAATAAACGTCCCTTCGGAACTGAAGGGGAAAGAGCTGGAAGAATACGTGCTTTCCCTTCAGGAAACACGTGAGTTGTTAGAGGGCAGACAGGTGAAAAAAATCATCTCAGTACCCGGCAGACTCGTAAATATCATCTTGTGAGCCGGAATTAAGGGATTTTGTGCGCGTCCGTCGTGAGAGCGGGCGCGCTTTTTTGTCCGTAAAACTCAGACTCAAAAAGCTTCCGCTGTCGTTTTGAGCGAAAAACCGGGCAGCAGACGAAGCGTTTTTACGCTGTTGCATACAACATGTCTCAATATGTCTGTTTTGCAATAAGGTCAAGTATATTCTCGGAGCACAAATGCAAATTCGACGGCACCGTAAAAGGCATCGAAACCTTTTTCCAGTGAACTGCAAAGACTCGGAAATACACCGAAGTGCAGGCGGAAGGTATACGGAAGTGAAAGCCGTTTTACGGTAAGCAAAGGTATTTCCTGAAAAAGGGGTTGCAAAAGAGCGGGAAGTATGAAGAAGTGAAAGCCGTTTTACGGTAAGCGAAGGTATTTTTTAAGAAGGAGCGGGAGGGGGGCATATTGTTTACATAAAAAAAGGAAATCGAAGCAGACTGAAAAACGGGGGGTGGGCGTTATGATTTTTGCAAAAATTAATATAATTACAAAAAAAATATTAAAAACGAGGGAAGCGGGTAAAAAAAATATAGTATTTGTAACAAAAAAGATGAAAAGATGTTGTGTACGGGGAAAAGTGAAAATATCCGAACAATAAAATGGAAAAAAATTTTTAAAATTGCCTTGACAGGGGGAGTGAAATATGCTATTATTTATAGGAAACCAGTATATCCGGCGTAAGGATTATGTCGCAGGCGAGGATAATTTGTCGGAAAGAGGCGGATTCTGAAAAGGATATCAAAGCGGAAGCGCTTGATATATAATGACTGTAACGGCAGTCGAAAAAATATTTTAGGAGGAAAAACTATGCAGAAAATGAGCAAAAAACTTTTTGTGCTTTTGCTTCTTGTTGCAGCTCTCATGTTTGTGTTTGCAGCTTGTGACCAAAAAGTTACTTACACGTTCATGAATGGCGACGTCGAAGTTTCGTCGGTTTCAGGTAATGTAGGCGAAAATGTTACGTTGCCTGAAAATCCTGAAGCACCCGAGGGATATTATTTCGTAGGGTGGCAGGACGCCAGCGGCAACTCCGTGACCAATAAGTTCACGGCAGGCAATAAAACTTATAATGCTGTATTCGAGAAATACATTGTTATAACCTTTGTTGACGGCAATGCCAGAGAGGAAAAATTATTCAAGAAAGGTGAAGCTATCGTTACTCCCGATCCTATCGGACAGGAAGGCGCATACTTTGCCGGTTGGTTTGATTCCAACGACAATGCTATCCCCGCAACTGCAACGGCTGACGGTACATACTATGCTAAGTATACTACCGAAGGTATAACAGTAACGTTCAGATGGGCGACAGGCGAGACCACAAGCGAGACTTCCACAGCTACAGGCGTTCCCGGTGAAGTAATTCCTTTCCCGAATGTAAAAGCTTGGAAGGAAGGCGAAGAGCTTATCGGTTGGTATGATGAGAACGGCAACAAGGCTCCCAAGGAGTTTACCGTTCAGGCTACCTATATCGCTAAATTCGGAAGCTATACCTATAATGATACAGTTTCTCTTCTTGCGACGAACTGGAACCAGCACATTTATCAGACCAGTGATGACAGCTATCCCATTGATTTCCTTTCCACGGGTCTCTTTGGATATTATTTCAATGATACTTATGACGGATATGAGATAGTGCCCATGATGGCGACAGGACTTACCGACGTCACGACAGAGTATTTTGATGCATCGACCGGCAGAACATACGGTTATGCATACAGGATCACTCTTAACCCCAATGCTAAGTGGGAAACGGGCGAAGCTATCAATGCTTACACATATGAGTATTCAATGAAGCAGCTCCTTGATCCTGAGCTCATCAACTATCGTGCAGCCGATTACATGGACGGCGATCTTGAAATACTCAATGCAAGAAATTACTATTATGCAGGCCGCACAGAGCAGGTTCAGGGTCAGTCCGACAAGACTCAGCCCATTGAGAGCTACTATCTGAGCGCTGATGACGCTTGCTATTTCTTTAGTAGTGCTGCGTCACTTTATTACAATGGCGACTATGCTGATTACTTCAAGGTAGAAGATGCTGAAGGCAATATTGTAGACGTATATACCGAATACTTCGTACCCGGTGCACACATCACGGAAGAACTTATCGAACTCCTTCTCAAGGTTGCAAATAACTTCGGTGATTCCAATCCCGAGGCTTGGTATGAATTCTGTTTCTTTGACAGAGAATGGCCTGAATTTGATTGGAGCGAAGTCGGTTTCAAGGTAGTTGACGAATACACCTTCGATCTTGTTCTTGACAAATCCCTTACCGGATTCTATCTGTATTACAATCTCAGCGGAAACTGGATCGTACATGAAGCTACCTATGAAGCTTGCAAGAGCTTTGAGGGCGAATATTATGTAACCACTTACTGCACAAGCGTTGAGACCACCGTTTCATACGGACCTTATAAGCTTACCAACTATCAGCGTGACAAGAGCATGACATTTGAGCGCAACGAGAATTGGTTTGGCTATGATCTTCCTCAGAATGAAGGTCTTTATAAGACCACAAAGATCACCTGCCAGCCGATAGAGGAAGCATCTACACGTAAGACGATGTTCCTTGCAGGCCAGATTGAAACTTACGGACTGCAGGCTGATGACTTTGCAACGCTTCGTAACAGCCCGTGGGCACATGTTGTACCCGGCGACACGATTTTCTTCATGATTCTTTCCGGACACGAAGATATCAAGAATTTTGAGACTGATACAGTTAATAAGTGGATGATGGCTCAGCCTAAGTTCCGTCAGGCTATGTCGCTTGCATTCGACAAAGAAGACTTTGCTGCAGAAGTAGATCCTGGTCGTTCAGGTGCATACGGCCTTATCGGTGATCCATATATTTGGAATCCCGAAACCGGTGAAGCTTATCGTGATACAGACGAAGCTAAGCAGGCTCTTTGCGATTTCTATCAGATGACATACGGACCCGATGAGATTTACAAGACTCTTGATGAAGCTGTAGAAGCTATCACCGGTTATGATCCTGTTCTTGCGAAACAGCTCTTTGTTGAAGCATTCGAAGAAGGACTTGCTTCCGGTATCTATAAAGAGGGTCAGGAAGTTGTTATCGACTACGGTTCATCTAAAATCGGTACAACCTTTATTGCTTCCACGCTTGATTCACTCAACAGACGTCTTGCCGAAGTTCTTGAAGGAACAGGCTATGTTGTAAGATTCTTTGAGACCGGACCTTTCGGTAATGAATGGAGTGATGCTCTTCGTGACGGAAGAAGTCAGGCTCAGCTTGCCGGCTGGCAAGGAAGCAGAATGAATCCGTTCTCTATTACAGACAATTATGTAAATCCCAGCAGAGCTTATGACGCAAACTGGTTCAACGCCGGTATTATTGAAATGGAGCTTGACATCACCGTAAACGGTGAAGTAGTTACGCTTTCAATGTCATTGCTTGATTGGTCAAATGCTCTTAACGGAGCAGAAGTAACGGTAGACGGTGTTGTTTACAACTTCGGATACGGTATGGTAGAAGATTCCACCAGACTTTACATCCTCAGCAGATTCGAATATGAGATCCTTTCTGCAGGTTCCTATATTCCTATGCTTCAGGATGGAGGTATGCAACTTCTTTCCAAGAAGCTCAACTATGTAACCGATGAATACAACGGACTTCTCGGTTTCGGCGGTCTTACCTATATCATCTACAATTATACTGATACAGAGTGGGCTGAATATGTAGCTTCTCAGGGCGGAGTACTTGATTACACCTAAAATTCGGATAGAAACGAAATTTAATTTCGATTAGCCGATTATCCCGGGGCACTCCGGTGCCCCGGGATTTTTAATAGACGGCGCGACATATCGTTATAAATTGCAGTATTTGCCGGAATATAGAGGACAAGAGGCTGTATTCAGGTATATACTGTTGATCGGTATAAAACCGTCGTTTTCTCTTATATAAGACGGGAGACAGATAAATGTTAAAGTATGTAATTAATAGATTACTGTTGATGTTGTTGATCATAGTAATAACGTTTGTTATTTGTTTTGTTCTTATCAGGTTATTGCCATTACCCGAAATTTCCTCTTCACTGACAACCGCTCAGCAGGAGGCGATAAAAGCAAGGCGAGAGGCTCTCGGATACGGGAAGCCGATACCGGAGCAGCTTATAATTTATCTCAGGTCGATATTTGTGAGGGGCAGTTGGGGAGTAAGTGAATATATGTATCCGAATACAGATGTTCTTCAAGTATTTTACGAAAAGCTGCCTGCGACAATGATAGTCAATCTGTGGTCGATTATTTTCAGTATACCTATAGGAATAGCGTTCGGCGTATGGGCGGCGCTTAAGAAGAATACGTGGATCGACCATACGATTTCCACTCTCGTAATGGTGGTCATATCGGTTCCTTCGTTTGTGTACGCATTTATGATCCAATATTTTCTTTGTTTCAAGCTGGGCTGGTTCCCTCAGATGCTTATTTCGGGGACAGACTGGTTTTCCTGGGACATGTTTGTAAGTATGGTACCTGCGATAATGTCCATGAGCTTCGGGGTTATTGCCGGATTCACAAGAACAACGAGAGCAGAGCTTACTGAAGTTCTGACAAGCGAGTTCATGCTGCTTGCGCGAACTAAAGGTCTTACCAAGGGACAAGCTGTAGTCAGACACGGTATGAGGAATATAATGGTTATTATATTGCCTGCAATATTCGGTGAGTTTATAGCAATAATGTCCGGGTCTCTTATCATCGAGAAGATCTTCGGAATACCCGGTGTAGGAGCGTTGTATTTGAATTCCATTAGCTCTACGGACTACAACTTCTTTATGCTTCTTACCGTATTTTATATCGTGGTAGGCTTGCTCAGCGGACTTGTGGTCGATGTAAGTTACGGATTTATTGATCCGAGAATAAGGATGGGGTCGAAAAAATGATAGAGAATAATTTTGATAAATATAGTTTTCCGAAGGATAAGTTTCAGTTTGCGAGATCGGGGGTTAAGCTTCACGACGCCAAGCTGCAGACAAAACCGAGAGGATATTTTAAGGATGCCTGGATACGTTTCAAAAAGAACAAGTCCAGCGTAGTTGCGGCAATAATTATAATATTTCTTGTTCTTTACGCAATAGTCGCACCTATAATTTCTCCTTATACAATGGATGATAAAGAAGCGAGATATGCATTTTGTCCACCTTTTGTTGAGGGGTCGACATGGTTATTTACCGGTACCAAGGCCGAAACGATCAACGAGATCACTGTCAACAAGTACAGATACCATGAGCTTGAGATGAGTTTCGGAGGCAACGATGAAATAATACTTTTCAAGCTGAATAACTATTCTGAAGATGAACGGGGCAGAAGTATCTATGAATATCAAGTTCAGCAATATTACAAAATAGGCGTGACATATAAGCTGTTAAACCTGGAACAATTGAATGCGCTTATGGATTATCAGGTCGAAACCGGGAAGCAGGTCATATTCCCGTCTGTAAACAAATCTAATATTCCTTCATCTTTAGTAGCAACAGGCGAGCAGGAAGCGGCGCGATATTGGTATGAGTATGAAAGGGACGAGGACGGAAATTTTGTCCGTGACGAATATAGAAATTATATAGTAAAGCTTGACGAAAGAAATCAGCCGATTCCGACTTATGTTGAGCTTGAAAGCAGAGAAAGCGAAACGATATACTACGGACCGAGGATCGAGGACAATCCTGTGTACAGACAGTATCTTGGTCTTGAGGACGGCGAAGAGATAACATACAGCTACTATGAGCGTACCGGGACGGGCGGAAACACCTATAAGATAAGGGTATCTCATTATGAGTACTATATTTACCAGAACGGCGGCACAACTCCTTTGTTCTTCTTCGGAACAGATATCTACGGCAGAGATATTTTCTCGTCACTCGGAAGAGGTGCAAGATTTTCTTTGCTGCTTGCTGTCGGGATATCGGTGATCAATCTGACGCTTGGCGCGATCTACGGAGCTATAGAAGGTTATTACGGCGGCTGGGTGGATATCATTATGGAAAGGATATCCGATATACTTGCGGGTGTTCCCATGATGGTGGTCATTACCTTGTTTCAGTTACATCTGGCCCAGTCAATGGGTGTAGTACCGGCATTTCTATTGGCATTCATTGCAACGGGCTGGATTGGTATGGCAGCGCTTGTAAGAAAACAATTTTACAGATTCAAGGGACAGGAATATATACTTGTTGCCAAGTCTTTGGGTGCAAGGGACGGGAGGATAATGTTCAAGCATATTTTCCCAAATTCTTTGGGCACAATAATTACAAGCTGCGCACTTACCATTCCCAGCGTTATCAGAACTGAAACAAACCTCACTTATCTTGGTATCGTAAATCTTGCTGAATCGGGGATGACCTCCGTCGGCGTTATGATTTCCGAGGCAAACACGGCTCTTACAACATCGCCTCATGCAATGTTTTATCCGTCACTGTTCCTGTCGCTGATGCTGATTGCTTTCAACCTGTTCGGTAACGGTCTGAGAGACGCGTTTAACCCATCGCTGAGGGGATCGGAGGATTAATATGGAGAAGAAATTATCAGTCAAGGATCTTAAGATTTCTTTCAGGACCAGCAACGGTAAAGTGCAGGCTGTCAGAAATATAGATTTTGATCTTTATAAAGGTGAAACTCTTGCGATAGTCGGAGAGTCGGGATCGGGGAAGTCGGTCACGGTCAGAGCTGTGCTCGGAATTCTAGCCAACAACGCTATAGTTGAAGGCGGGCAGATAATATATGACGGCAAAGACCTCCTTAAAATCACCGAGGACGACTTTCACTCGATCAGAGGCGATAAAATCGCAATGATATTCCAGGACCCTTTGAGCAGTCTGAATCCTATCGTCAGGATAGGAAGGCAGCTGACCGAAGCAATGATTTTAAAGAATAAGGTAAACAGAAGAAATTCCAGAAAAGAGTACAGATCGAAAGCTAAGCTTCTCGACGAGCATACAAAAGCCATGCTCCCGGAAAAGAGCGAAGAAAGCACCGAGTTGCTCAGTAAATTCCATAAAGCAGAAATGAAAAAAGCCTCGATGGAAATAAGCTACAATCTGGCTACCTATTACGCGGACGACGTTTTGCAGCATGTCGATCATCTGCTGCTGGCTATACCTAAAAACGCCGCTAAGAACGCTTTGGAAGAAATAAAGTATATTTGCAGACGTATGCCTTTCACAAACGACGATTTCGTGCTTAAGTACGACGACGATATGAAAGAAAAGCTTGAAAGTCTGTTGACGCTTTGCAAGTTGTGCGATTCCGGAAAAGTAAAACAAACTGAAAAGAAAGAGGACGAAAAAGAAAAGTCCGCAAAACAGGAAGAGGCTTCAAAGCAGGAAAAGGCCGCGAAACAGGGAAAACCTGCCAAGAAATCCGCGATAAAGGACTATAAGCCGTTACTGCCTTATCTTGAGGAACTGAAGGCCGACCTGTCTAATGCGCTCGGCAAGGAAAAGCCTGATTTTTCCGCTATTGCATACCACCTGGTCTATATCAATCCCACGATACCTTATATCGAGGATTATAAGCAACTCAATAAGACCATGAGGGCGGAGTATAACGATCAGTTTGCGACCGCATTTTACGATTTCTTTGCTGCAGGTATAGAGCACGCGTATTCAGAATCTCTCAAGTTAAAGAAGGAAGCAATAAGCGGATTAAAAGAATTGTATCCCGAGCTTGAGAAAGCGGAAACAAAGAAACAGTTTTATTCCACGGCGAAGAAGATGATTGCGCTGGTGGAGAACTCCATAAACAGACTTCTGATAGTCAAAGACAGTATGGCTTATACTTTCCGTTCTACGCTTTTGGGAAGCATAAAGAATTACTATGAGAAACTTAAGAAGAACAAGAAAGAAGCCATACGTTTTGATAAACAGACTAAAGCCGTAGAGAAGATCAGGAGCCGCGGGAAGGAGCCCGAATATGAGGTAGTTGCAGCCGACATAGTCGGAGAAGACGAACTCAGGAAAATCATTCTGGATGTCGTAAACGGCATGATCGCTCATTATGAAGAGATCGTAGCCATGGATTCACAGCACGACAGCCGCGCTTATATAGAAGATTTTGCCGAAATGCTTCGTGAGAAGGTATCCGGTATGATATACAGGGTCAATAAGTCGATAGCCAAGAACAAGGCCATAAAACTTATGGAAGAAGTCGGTATTCCTGAGCCTGCAAAAAGGTACAAACAGTATCCGTTCCAGTTTTCCGGCGGTATGAGGCAGAGGATAGTAATAGCGATAGCGCTGTCAGCCAATCCCGATATACTTGTATGCGATGAGCCGACGACAGCTCTCGACGTTACGATACAGTCTCAGATACTTGAGCTTATTAATAAACTTAAGCAGGAGCGTAATTTGTCGGTAATATTCATAACGCACGATTTAGGTGTTGTGGCGAATATGGCAGACAGGATAGCTGTTATGTATGCGGGCAAGATAGTTGAGCTCGGAACGAGTGAAGACGTGTTTTATGATCCGCGTCATCCTTATACGTGGGCTTTGCTTGCGTCAATGCCCGACTTGGATACAAATGAAAAACTCGATGCAATACCCGGTACGCCGCCTAATATGATCTATCCGCCCAAAGGCGATGCTTTTGCCGAGAGGAATAAGTATGCGCTTCAGATAGACTTTGAAGAGCAGCCGCCTCTTTTCAGGATCAGCGACACTCACTCGGCTGCTACGTGGCTTTTGCATCCCGATGCACCTAAAGTCGAACCGCCGAAGATCGTTGTAGATCGTATACAGCGTTCATTAAGCAAGGAAAATTAAGGAGGTCGCTATGGATCAGAATAACAGAGAAATTTTATTGAGAGTCGGTCATCTCTCTCAGTATTTCAAGATGGGACCCTCGGCAGACCTGAAAGCTGTAGACGACGTCAGTTTTGATATATATAAAGGCGAAGTATTCGGTCTTGTGGGAGAGTCCGGTTGCGGAAAGACCACTACCGGAAGGACGATCATGAAATTATATGACGCTACCGGCGGAAATGTATATTTCAGAGGAGAAAGGATAGTAGCGGGCTTTGAGCTTTTGCGCAGGGAGATAAAAGAACTGAAAAGGAAGAGAAAGATCCTGCAGAAGGGCATGGAATATACGGGTCCCGCCAATAACAGCAATGTTCCGCGGACGGATTCGATCATGCAGAACGAAACCGTTGAGGAACTCAATAAGAGGATCTACGAACTGGAGAATAGATATTTTCTTGCTCGGTTTGATCACAAGTATTGCGATTATAAACATCAGGCAGCGCTTGTAAGCGCTCTTAAGAAGGAAAAAGAGCAAAGAACAGATGAAATCATCGAGAAGGCTATTTCCCTGTCAAACGGGAAATACAGCTCGTCGGATAAGAAAGCCCTGCTTGCGATGCTCAGGAGCAACAATACGGATGCATCAATGACAGAATTGCATGAAGAGTATATGAGTATGTGCAAGGAATACAGTGAGAAGATCCGTGTAGGATACAAAGAAAGACTTGTAAACGAAATACAGATGATATTTCAGGATCCTATAGCGTCATTGGATCCCCGAATGACAGTACGCGACATAATAGCCGAAGGTCTGATAATCAAGGGGATCAAGGACAAGGAGTATATCAATAAAATGGTATACGAGTCACTGGAAAAGGTAGGGCTTGTGAGAGAGCATGCGGGACGTTATCCGCATGAATTCAGCGGGGGTCAGAGGCAAAGGATAGGTATAGCGCGTGCAATGATAATGCGTCCTGAGCTTATAGTTGCAGACGAACCTATAAGTGCACTCGACGTTTCCATACAGGCGCAGGTCATAAACCTTCTTAACGATCTCAGAGATGAACTCGGGCTGACGATATTGTTCATTGCTCACGACTTGTCTGTAGTGAAATACTTTTCGGACAGGATAGGCGTAATGTATTACGGCAAGATGGTGGAAATGGCGGATTCAGAGGAGCTTTTCGCACATCCGACTCATCCGTATACGAAGTCGCTTCTTTCCGCGATACCGCTTCCCGATCCTATTCATGAACGCAAGAGAGAAAGGATAAGCTATAATCCTCTTGTATCGCACGATTATACAGTGGACAAGCCTTCGTTCAGAGAGCTGGCTCCCGGACATTTCGTAATGGCAAACGATGTAGAGTTTGAGAGGTACAAACAGGAATATAACAAATAGATGGAGCAGGAACTTAATGAAAATCTGAATAAACAGGAAGAAGATAAAAGACAAGCGCGAAAATCCTGGCTGAAAAAATTCTGTATATTTTTTGCAGCAGCCGCAGTGCTGACGGTGTTTTTTGCATATGTCTTCGGCGTATTCGGCAAGACTGAAACGAAAGACATCATGGAACAGCTTTGCAACAGCTTCTTTCTTACAAGTCTTATATTTCTCGGCAGTGCAGGGCTGATCTTCGCTGCCGATGAAGGCGGATTCGATATTCTGAAATACAGCATCGGTATGCTATTCAGAATGGTACAGAAGGGCAGGTTTGAAAAGTACCACGAGTACAAGGAAAGAGTGCATTCGAAAGGAAAAACGAAGATATCTCATTTACTTGTTATAGGCGGTATATTTATGGTTTTGTCATTGGCATTTTTGTTTATTTCATACGCGTTTTAATGCAGTTTGCGACTGCCGCTTTATGATACGCGCCCAAAGCTTATTGCTTTGAGGCGCGTATTTATTTCAGTCGGCCGAGCCATCCGGAAACGGGCGAGCCGGACATAAAGAGTCCGGGGGATCTGAGCGGAAAACGCAATATACATGTTGACCATTTAAGGAACGGCGTGCGGAATTAGACGCGGGATAATATTACAGCATATTCGGATCACAAGCTGCAGTGAAGGGGGAATCTGTTTGCCGGACAGGGACTGAGCCGCACAGGTACGCAACGCAGCGGAAAACGCTTCGGACTGCCGGAAGGGGCGATTTGTGCATACGTCCCGATAAAGGTGAGCTGCTCCGGCGAAATAAGAAGTTCCGTATAAAAAAAAGACCTTTTTTTCGCTCTTCCCATAGGGATTTAAATTGAAAACTTTATAAAACTCGACTTTTAATAAGTCGAGTTTTCTTTTATCCACATAAAACTGCTTGATAAATTTGTTTATTAGTGCTAAAATAATTATGCTAAACAAAACTAAATGTATGGAGCGAAGTGTCTTTATTTTATGGCGCTTTATATTCTTTTGCACAATTACTTTTGAATTTGATAAAATGCAGATTCTATTAAGTGATTGTGTAAGGTAATGCTTCGCTCATTTATGTTTTGTTTAGCGACTATCGGAGTCTGCGTTTTTGTGCGTTTACTTCGGTAGGCGCACTTTTTTACTATTTGGGAGGAAGTTTTTATGGAGTTTAAACGTTATGATGGTTTTTTGAACGGAGCACCACAAAAAAAATTTGACAATGAGTTGCCTTTATGTCCATTTTGTGGAGAATATCCACATTGGAATTTAAATATAAAAAATGGGTTCACCGCAAGTGTTACTTGTATGTGTGAAAAATGCAAAGGAAAATTAAACACAGAATATACAGTTTTAAATATAAATAATTTGCGTGTGGTAGATGTCGGAGAAAAAAATATACATAATTTAACGCTAAACGCAAGTTATAATATTATGGCTTTAAATTCCTTGGCAAAAACAACAAAGGTTTCCGATATTGAAAATGACCTTTTTAAGAAAGAACCTATAACCAACATAACTCACAATGTAGAAAGCGATAGTATAATAAAGAAGAGAACGGGTGTTATTTTTGGGGTCGTATCTTTTATTGTTGCTTTTTGTGTGTTTTTATGGATATTAATACCGGGTGGTGCTGGTTCTCCGACAAGCAGTCAATTAGAGCCTATTCGTCAATCGAGTATGAGTGTAGAAGAAAGTTTTGGTTATTATTACGTTACTATTACAGGCTCCGCTAAAAACACTTCAAACAAGACTATGGATTATGTAAGTATTACTTTTACCCTTTATGATAGTGCCGGCAATGTAGTAGGAACAGCTATAGATAATCAATCTGGATTAGGCGCAGGTGAAACTTGGATTTATTCGGCATCAGGTATAAGCACTACTAATAGGCCTGTTTCTTGGAAGTCAACAGATGTAACTGTAATATGTTATTAAACGTATGAAAAGTGTAGCACACTATACTTTGCAAGCAAAATCGTGTGTTTTTGCAAAGCAAAAGAAAAGGATAGCAAAATTTTGCTATCCTTTTATAATATCAAAAAATCCCTAAGAGTGGCGCCCTTTAAAAGGTCTTTTTGTTTGTATTTCAAAATTATTCGATCGGCTTGAGGAAGGCCGTGAAATGACGGAGAATGGAAGGTTCCCATTCTATCTTGTACCCTTTGATGGAGGAAGCGCGTTCTTTTATGGCTATAAGAGCGTCTGCTATAACATCAAGGTGAGCCTGAGTATAAACACGGCGGGCAATTGCAAGACGGGAAAATTCAAAGTCGGCTTTGAGCTGTTTGCCGGTATCGGGGTCATTGCCGAGCATGTAGGAACCGATGTCGCACGCACGGATACCTGCTTCTTTATAAAGCTCAATACAAAGCGCCTGAGCGGGGAATTCGTAATAAGGGATATGAGGAAGCAGCTTTGCGGCGTCCACAAATACCGCGTGCCCCCCTACGGGACTCTGATACGCTATCCCTGCCTGAGAAAGTCTGTCGGCGAGATATTGCATCTGTCCGATACGGTATTTCAGATAGTCTTCGTCTATACCTTCTTCGAGTCCTATCGCCAGGGCTTCTATATCTCTGCCGCTCATTCCGCCGTAAGTTATGAAGCCTTCGAAGGAAATACAACGTGATTTCACTGCCTGAAACAGTTCTGCGTTTTCCTTGATACCGACAAGTCCGCCCATATTGACTATCGCGTCCTTTTTGCAGCTCATCGTGAACAGATCGGCATAGGAAAACTCAGCCCTGACTATCTCAGCTATCGAAGAATTTTTGTATTCCGGTTCACGCAGCTTGATGAAGTAAGCGTTTTCGGCAAAACGTGCGGCGTCAAGCATGTAAGGAATATGGTATTTATGGGCTATAGCGGCAGTTTCACGAATGTTGGCGATGGATACGGGCTGACCGCCGGCGCTGTTGTTGGTTATGGTCGTGATAATGACGCCGATATTTTCCGCTCCATGTTCGAGAATGAGTTTTTCAAGACGTTCGTTGTCCATATTGCCTTTGAAATCGGCGATCAGTGTGGTGTCAAGCGCTTCGGGACATACACAGTCTATAGCGCGCGCACCTGCAAGTTCTACGTGTGCACGCGTGGTATCGAAATGCATGTTAGCGATAGCAAATTTACCGGGACCGAGAAGCAAGGGCAAAAGCACCTTCTCCGCTGCTCTTCCCTGATGAACGATCTGTATGTAGGGATATCCCGTGATACGCTGTGCGACTTCCTGCAGACGACGGTAACTTGTCGCTCCCGCATAACTTTCATCTCCCATCATTACGCCCGCCCACTGATTGGAACTCATAGCGTTGGTTCCGCTGTCCGTAAGGAGGTCGATATAGACGTCCGGGCTGTCGAGATAGAACACGTTGTAGTGCGCTGCTTTGATTTTTTCTTCTCTTTGCTCTCGAGTGAGCATTTTAATGGGTTCTACTGATTTGATCCTGAATGGTTCTGGTACGTATTTCATGTTTCTCCTTTGCGAAGTTTGAATGTGAAAACTCTCCGCATATAAAAAATTTTTTTTGTTACAATAAGATTATAACTCATTTTTGTTTATATTTCAAGGCGCTGGAAAAATTACGAAAAATTTTTTGCTTCATCGAGTAAATACACTAAGAAGAAAAAGTACAGACTATATTACAGCGGGGTATATATGAGTAACGCAGACAGGATCTTTAAAGATTTCGGCAGTGACGAGGATTTCAGGATAAGAGAGCTACAGGCCGGCGGAAATAAAATAAGCATAGTATGGCTGGACGGAGTCGCAAATTCCGACAGGCTTTCCGATTTTGTGGCGCACGCGATAATATTGCTTGACAGAGAGGCGGCTTGTCCCGACGATATCATAAAAGACAACGTATTTCTTATCGGGGCGGAGAAGGAGAGCCGTTACGGTGAAATGACGGACAAATTGCTTGCCGGGTTTTCGTTGCTTTTTATCGGAGGATACGAAGACGCGATAGTTCTGGACACACAGGTCCCGGACGGCAGAAGCATATCCGAACCGCCGACGAGCGGTGTGACGAAAGGTCCGCGCGAAGGTTTTGTGGAGAATTTGCGCACTAATATCAATCTTATCAGAAAAAGGCTCAAAACAGAACATTTCAAACAGGAATCGCTGAACGTGGGGAAGTATACGCAGACAAAAGTTGCCGTGTGTTATATAGAGGGAGTGGCGGACAAAACCAATGTGGACACCGTGATACGGCGTCTTTCCGTGATCGATACGGACGGTATACTCGACAGCAGTTATATAGCGCGTTTTCTCGATAAAAGCAAAACGTCTTTGTTCAAAATGGTGGGGAGCGTGGAAAAGCCCGACATAGTTGTCGGGAAGATGCTTGAAGGCAGGATCGCCGTTGTTGTGGACGGAAGTCCCATTGTGCTTACGCTGCCGTATATGTTCATCGAGGATCTTCAGACAGCAGAAGATTATTATATATCAAACGAAACCGCCACGATGTCCAGATATATAAGACTGATATCCGTGCTTGCTTCGGTGCTGATACCGGGATTATACGTATCATTGCAGATGTACAATTATCAGATAATACCTCTCACCTTTCTGATAACGATAATCAACGCTACGAAAAATATTCCTTTTTCGCCCTTGTCTGAAATGATACTGGTGCTGATAATATTTGACATTTTGAGAGAAGCCAATTTCAGAATGCCGCGGTTTGCAGGACTTGCACTGAGCGTAGTCGGGGCGGTGGTACTGGGTGACGCAGCCGTAAGCGCTGGACTTCTGGGTGCGCCGGCGGTGATGATAGGCGCGCTTTCGGGAATAGGACTGTACACGCTTCCCGACAATACTCTTCTTTTTACCCTTACGAGATTGGTCATTACCGTAATAGGCGGAATACTCGGGGTTTTCGGGATACTGGCTGCCGGTATCGCCCTGCTTGCATATATGGCAAGTCTGAACGCCTATAATACTCCCTACCTCGCGCCTTTCGCTCCGGATATCCCCGAGGACAGAAAGGACGCTCTGACAAAAAGTTCGGTGTATAAACTTGACACCCGACCTTTTAGTATCGGCAGCAAAAACAGAGTCAGACTTAAAATAGAAAAGGACGAAGAAAAAAATGACGAGATTAGTCGCAAAAATCATTGACATTATCGGTGAGTTGATATAAAATATATAGGTAATAGCTTTGGGAGCGGTGCTCAGAAAGCAGAAAGAATTTTCAGGATGCAAATAAAAAAAAACCTTTTGGGTTTAATGGGTTTGCGTCCGTTTTTTTTGTGAGGAGTGATTATGAAGTATATTTTTGTGACAGGCGGTGTAGTATCCGGGTTGGGCAAAGGGATAACGGCGGCATCTCTCGGAAGATTGCTCAAGGCTCGCGGATATAGGGTCATATCTCAGAAACTCGATCCGTATATCAACGTGGATCCCGGCACTATGAGTCCTTATGAACACGGTGAAGTGTATGTTACCGAGGACGGCGTGGAAACGGATCTCGATCTCGGTCATTACGAAAGATTTATTGACGAGAATCTGAACCGGTACAGTAATCTTACCACCGGAAAGGTTTATGACAACGTGCTTCGCATGGAGAGGGAAGGTGCTTATTTAGGCCGAACGGTACAGGTCATACCTCACATAACCAACGAAATCAAAAGATTCATATATAATGTAGGCAAAACAGCTACGGCGGACGTCATAATTACCGAGATAGGCGGTACCACGGGCGATATCGAAAGTCTTCCTTTTATTGAAGCAATAAGGCAGATAGCAAGGGAGGTGGGGAGGAACAACTGTCTGTATATACACGTGACGCTTGTGCCGTATCTCAGTTCGAGTCAGGAATACAAGTCAAAACCGACTCAGCATTCTGTAAAAGAGCTCAATTCTCTTGGAATTTTTCCCGATATAATAGTTACAAGGAGCGACACATCCATACCCGAATCCGTAAAGGACAAAATATCCGCGTTTTGCAATGTGGACAAGCAATGCGTGATAGAAAACAAAAACGTAAAGCTGCTTTACGAAGCTCCGATAATGCTTGAAGAAGAGAATTTCAGCACTATAGTATGCCGCAAGCTCGGGCTTCCCGAAAATACCATAGATCTCAGCGAGTGGAAAGACATGCTTGAAAGAGCGCACAACAGAAAGGGGAGCGTGACGGTTGCGATAGTGGGGAAGTATGTGCAGTTGCACGACGCTTATCTTTCAATAGCAGAAGCATTGCTTCATGCGGGTATATATAACGGAATACATGTAAAGATAGAGTGGGTGCAGAGCGAGGATATAACGCCTGAAAACGTAGAGGAAAAGCTCGGTAATTGTGACGGTATACTGATACCCGGCGGATTCGGCAACAGGGGTATAGAAGGCAAGATATGCGCAGCCGGTTACGCCCGCCGTACAAACAAGAGTTATTTCGGAATATGTTTGGGGATGCAGGTAGCGGCGATAGAGTTTGCAAGGAACGTTCTCAATTACCGTGACGCCAATTCAAGCGAGTTTGATCCGGAGACCGGGCATCCCGTGATCGATCTTATGCCCGATCAGAAGCATGTGGTCAAAGGCGGGACCATGAGATTGGGAGCATATCCTTGTGCAGTGACTCCGGGCACGCTGATGGAGAGGTGCTATAGAGAAAAGGAAATAAGCGAAAGACACCGTCATCGCTGGGAGTTCAACAACGATTACAGGGAAGCTTTCGAGAGTCATGGTGCGGTATTTTGCGGACTCAGACCTGACGGAAAACTTGTTGAAGCTTTTGAGCTCCCCGACAGGAAGTTTTATATCGGTGTGCAATTTCATCCCGAGTTCAAGAGCAGGCCGAACAAGCCACATCCTTTGTTTGTCGGATTTATAAAAAGTCTGATGAAATAAGTGCCTGACAATGCGCCGGGGTTTTACCGGGACGAAGACCAGCTCCGGCTTTAATCGTGGTAAATCGATAAATTTTCTCGAGGATAATACTTGCAATTAGGAAAAGGATTTGTTACAATAAAGGTATGAAATACTATAAGCAAACTTTACCGAGTGAAATATTAAGTACGCTGTTGACGGTGTTTTCATTTAAGCCTAAGGCTGACAAAATGAAGCTGAAAGTCATAAGCGAAGGGTATGAAAGAATCAAGCCGCCGTATTTGATTGTCATCAATCATCCTTCTGCCGAAGATCATATGATAGCTTCTGCCGTCATGGCGCCTCAGCGGCTCAATTTTGTGGTCAATGCAGAAGATTTTTCGCAGAAGTCATTTCTTATGAAGATGATGGGTGCAATACCGCGGAGGATGTTTACCGTGGACGTGGAAGCCGTGATGAGGATGAGGACGGTTTTCAAGTCGGGAGGCGTTGTAGCGCTTTTTCCGGAGGGAAAGACTTCGCCGGATGGTCGGAGAGGGTATATATCGAGGAACGTGATAAAACTTATAAAGGTAATGCGTGTGCCTGTGGTAGCCATGAATATATCGGGGACTTATACCGATAAACCGCTTGCGGCAAGAAACTCTCGCGGAGGAAGAGCCGAGGTAAGGCTGACAAATCTTTTTTCTGCCGATGACGTGGATTATATGGATGATGAGGCAATGTACGGGCAGCTTCTGAAGGCTTTGGATTACGACGAATGTGAATTTCAGCGAGCGCGCAAGATAGAGATCAAGGGCAACGCCGCACCTTATGTAAACGTTTTATATCAATGTCCCGAGTGCGGGAAGGAATATACGGTCATAGCAAATAAAAATGAGCTTAAGTGTAAGAATTGTTCTGCATCGTGGTCTCTCGGGAGATACGGTGTGCTGATGGGAGAGCGCAAAAAGACTGTGGACAGTATTCCCGACTGGTACGCCTATGAAAGAGCTTTCACTGCCGAACAAATTGAAAAGTCGGTATACGAGCTCAAGGGAACGTGCACTTTAAAAATCATGAGAGCCATCGACAAGGGCTATAAGGATGCGGGAAAGGGTCACTTTGAACATGACTCCGAAAGCTTTGTTTATACCGGATCGATGGAGGGACGAAGCGTAAGACTGAGCTTTGCCAACGCCGACAGACCTACTTTGAATATGAAATACGGCGAAAGCGTGGAATTTTCATCTCCGGGGATATCGTATAAATTTATTCTCGATAATCCTGCTGCTGCAGCGAAGATAAATCTTGTTATAGAAGAAACATTCAGAAAAACTTTTGAAAAATAGGAGAGACTATGTATAGTTTAAAGGACTTTTTAGCCGCATCATATACTCCGTATCATGCAATCAGGAATTGTGCGGAGATACTTGAAGGACAAGGTTTTGTCCGTATTGCCGAAAACAAGAAGTGGGAAATCGCAGCCGGAGGAAAGTATTACGTGGTGAAGGACGGATCGTCGCTGATAGCCTTCGTAGCCGGGGAGAAGGGTTTCAATATAATCGCCTCTCACAGCGACTCTCCCGCTTTCAAACTCAAAGGGAGTCCGTCGATGGGCGGCGAGTACCTTACTCTGAACAGCGAAGTGTACGGCGGAGGCTTGTTTTACAGCTACCTTGACAGACCCCTGAAACCGGCAGGCAGAGTAGTGTATTACGACGAAGAGAAAGGGAAGGTGTGCGCACAGGTCGTCACCGCCTCGTTTGATGTGGTGATACCGAGTCTGGCGATACACCTCAACCGCGAAGCGAATAAATCGCTTTCACTCAACCCTCAGACGGATATGATACCCTTGGCGTCGTTGGATCCCAAAAAGGATATCATAAAGGAAATAGTCAGGGGCACCGAGGCGGAAGGCAAGGAAATACTCGATTACGACTTGTTTTTCGCAAGCGATGAGAAACCGTTTGAGGCCGGCGTCGAAAAGGAGCTGCTGTGTTCGCCGAGGATAGATAATTTATCCAGCGTATTGGCAAGTATAGAGGCTTTGGCGGCTTGCAGACCGCGGGCGACGGCGGTCGCGGCCATTTTTGACAACGAAGAAATAGGCTCCGCCACAAAACAGGGTGCGGACAGCACTTTCCTTTACGATACGGTCAGAAGGATAAACGAAGCGATCGGGAAGTTTTCTCTCGAAGCCGCTCTGTGCGACAGCTTCATGCTGAGTCTTGACAATTCGCATGCCATCCACCCTAACAGACCGGAAAAAAGCGATCCGACAAATAAGTGTTACATGGGAAAGGGCGTGACAATTAAGCGGCACGCGAATCAATCGTACACTGGGGATGGCGTGAGCTGTTCGGTGATAAAGCAGGTCTTCAAAAACGCCGGAGTGGCGGTGCAGGATTTTTACAACCGCTCAGACGGGACTTCAGGCAGTACTCTCGGAAAGATAAGCAGTTCGCATCTTTCGGTCAGGAGCGTGGATATGGGGATCGCTTCGCTTGCAATGCATTCGGCTTGCGAAACGATCGCGATAAAGGATTACGAAAACATGCTTCCCGGATTGATCGCCTTTTATAATGCCGTATTCGAGGAGGATACATACGACTCCGTCAGGATCTTGTAAGCGTTGTACGGCTGAATATATTGAAAGACCCCGTTCTCATAGAGCAACGGGGTCTTGATTTAAAAATCAGACGAAAACGGGAGTTTGCTTTCGGGAAATAAAAGCAGCAGACTTTTAAATGAGCAACTGCCGGGTCACGCTTTTTCTTCGGGGCTTACCGAGGGCGCGTCCGAGAACGGAACAGGACGGTGAGGCGGCTGTCTCATTGCTATGTCGTAAATTGCCGCACGGATTTTTTCCGCTGTTTCCGCGTTGGAAAGTGCGGGATCATAGTATATCGGTTTGCCTGCAGTCAGCGTTTTATGCTGTACGCAAAGGTAAGAGGGATAAAAGGCTATTTTTTTCCCGGTTTTTTCGTAATATTTTTTTGCCACGTAAACAAAGCCGTCGAAGAAACCGAAAATATAGTCATTGTCGCGTTTATTTTCCTTTTCGGGCATGATGGCAATGCTGACGCCGTTTTCGAGTGCCTGCACGCTCATATTGAGAGTTTCGATGATTTTTCTGCTTCCCATATACACCGGGATGGTATCGACAGAGCTCATGAGAGAGGTAAGTATCTTTCCTCCTGCCGTCGCAACGAAACGGTAGAAAAATCGCGGTTTTTTGTTTTCCGCATGCATTATATAGCTGTACATATATTCTTTGGCTTCGGGGTAAAAGATCACGTCGTAAGCCGTCCAGATGGCGATATTCTCGATAGAATAAAGCTGCCAGCTTATAGGCCCGTATATGCGTGCGTGGTTACTGACGAATATGCAGGGGCTTTCCGGTTTTTCACATTCCGTCACGAATTTTATATGCGGTAAAAACACTCCGGCAATGAGCCGGAAAAACTTGAAGGTAAAATTTCTTTTTTTCTTTTTCATCAGTTCCATACACTCGTCGGGTACTCTGAGATATTATAGCACAAACATCTTTTTTTTGCAACAGGCTTCAGAAAAATTATGCAGGGAAGCTGAGTAAAAGCGATCTGCCGCTTATACATGTTCGGGATAAGGAAATAATATAAAATAATACGGGTACAGGCTCAGAGTTCATAAGCGGGGGACGTATCGTCCATGCATTGTAAAAAACGAAAACCGTGCGGTAAGGCGGAAGGGAAGAGCGACCGAAAGAGGACGAAAGAGCGGAGGAATACGGTAAGTGCGGGGAAACAGTATTTTTTAACAAATACAGGGTTTCACTTGAAAAGCATTGACAAAAATCAATAAATACGTTACAATGGTACAAGAAAGTGGGGTTGTATGCCCTGAAAAAAATTAACTTATCGGTAGACGCAGAGGAAGTCGACGGAGGGGTACGGCGTATAATAAAAAATGCGGCAGTCGGGGATTGCCGCGCGCTTAAAGGGAAGCTCTGAAGTAACTTTGAAGCGTTTCGTAATAAACGGAGGTTATATGTTGTTAAAGATGCTCGGCCTATTTGCGGGCGAAGCTGCCGTTGATTGGTGGCTTATCGTAGTAGCGGCTGTAGTGGGCATCGGTTTAGGCGCGGGAATTTTTTTCCTTGTTGACAAGCAAATACTTGCGAAGAGGATCAACAGTGCAAAGAATCAGGCGAATACTATAATTGATGAAGCTAAAGTCGAAGCTAAGACATTGAAAAAAGAGGCTATACTTGAGGCCAAGGAAGAGATTTTAAAACAGAAAACGGAGTTTGAAAAGGAGACTAAGGAGAGGAACAGGGAGCTTACCAAGCAGGAAGACAGACTGATACAGAGAGAAGGTACCCTGGACAAGAAGGAGGATGCGCTGCTCAAAAGGCAGGAGCAGCAGGAGGCGCTTTCAAAGAGTCTGCAGGAGCAGCAGGGGGAGATAGCGCGGAAGCAGGCGGAATTAGAGAAGTACACCGAGAAGATAAGTGCGGAGCTGGAGAGGGTATCCGGCATGACGAAGGAAGAAGCGCGAGAGACTTTGGTGGAGTCGATAATAGCCGAAGCGAGGCGAGACGCGGTAGCGACGGTAAGGGGGATAGAGCAGGAAGCCCGAGAAAACGGGGAGAAGAAGGCGAGGGAGATAATCAGCAGTGCGATACAGAGGTGCGCTGCGGATCAGGTATCGGAGGTCACGATAACGGCGATACCTCTTCCCAATGACGATATGAAGGGCAGGCTGATAGGGCGTGAGGGGCGCAACATAAGGGCGCTCGAAAACGCTACCGGCGTAGATCTCATAATAGACGACACTCCCGAAGTGGTGATCATATCGGGTTTTGATCCGGTGAGGAGGCAGATAGCCCGTATAACTATAGAGAAGCTCATAACAGACGGTCGTATTCATCCTGCGCGGATAGAGGAGATGGCTGAGAAGGTAAAGAAGGAGATGGAGGTGACCATCAAGGAAGCCGGAGACAGTGCGTGTTTTGACACCGGGGTATTCGGGCTTCATCCTGAGCTCATCAAGCTGCTCGGCAGGCTGAAATTCCGTACGAGTTACGGTCAGAACGTGCTTAACCATTCCATAGAAGTTTCGTATATAGCGGGGATGATGGCAGCAGAGCTCGGAGTAGACGTAGCGCTTGCAAAGAGAGCGGGACTTCTCCATGATATAGGCAAGGCGGTCGATCAAGACATGGAAGGATCGCACGTGCAGATAGGAGCGGATCTTGCGCGCAAGTACAAAGAGAGCAAGGACGTGGTAAACGCAATAATGTCGCATCACGGAGATGTGGAAGCCGCGTCAATAGAGGCTGTGCTTGTAGCCGCTGCCGACGCGGTAAGCGGAGCGAGGCCCGGGGCAAGACGCGAGACGATAGAGAATTATGTCAAGCGGCTTGAGAAGCTTGAGGGAATAGCTAACGGATTCAACGGTGTTCAGAAGGTGTACGCGTTGCAGGCGGGCAGAGAGATAAGGGTAATAGTCAAGCCTGAGGTGATCAATGATCCCGGCACGGCGTTATTGGCGAAAGATATAGCCAAGCGTATAGAAAAAGAGATGGAGTATCCCGGACAGATAAAAGTCAACGTTATAAGGGAGACCCGAAGTGTGGAATACGCTAAGTAACGAAAAGACGAGAGCCGTAAGAGCAAAGCTTTTGCGGCTTTTTTGTAAGTGAGGATACGTGGAAGAGGGAGGAACAAAAGGGAAGATGGCGGATGGCGTTAAGTATCTGGCTTTTGACATCGAGGCGGCAAACGGATACCGCGCATACAGTATATGCAGTATAGGGATAGTCACTGCAGACGAAGATTGCAATATATTGAGTCAGCGGAATATCTGGTGCAACCCGAAAACCAAGTATGATCTCAACGGAACGAGAAAAAATATAGGGATCGATCTGCATCTGGATGAAGAATTATTGCTCAGGTCGCCTGATTTCACGGGGATATATCCCGAGGTAAAGAGGCTTCTGGAAAACAGGGAATATACTGTCGTGGGGCATGCCGTTGAAAGCGACGTACACATGCTAAATGCGGCATGCAAGAAATACAAGCTGCCTTCGGTGGATTTTACGTTTATATGTTCACAGCTGTTATATAAGCTATATAAGGGAGACAAGGAGGTACGAGCGCTCAATAAGATAGCTGAAGATATAGGGGTCGAATTTTCTCCGCACGCTTCCGATGAGGACGCGAGGGTGAGTCTTCTGACGCTGAAGTATATAGTGGACAGCAGCGGACTGACGCTGAAGGAGTTGCTTTCGAAATACAACGTGCGCAAAGGTGAAAACAGAGATTTTGTGCTCACGCGGACGGTAAGTTTATCGGAGAACGTAAAGAAAAGGAAAAGGGCCGAAAGGGAGAAAGGAAATGGATAAAAAAACAAAGGAATTTGTTCTGAAGTACGGGGTTCATCCTGATGTTGCAGACAGCGGCAGGATAATCGGGAATTTTATCGACGAGATGGAGGAGGGCTTAAAGGGTCGGGAAAAGAGTCTGGCGATGCTGCCTTCATATTTGTCGGCGGATTTTGTACCCGTGAAGGATAAGAAATACGTAGTAGCCGATGCCGGAGGGAGCAATTTCAGATGCGGTGTGGCATGGCTGAGCGACAAAGGCGCAGAGATTAAGGTTACCGGGGAAGCGATGATGCCGGGGATAACCGGAGAAGTTACGGCTAAGGAGTTTTACGGTACGCTGGCGGGTCACATGAAAGAGGCTCTCAGTCAGGCGAGGGACATAGGATTTTGTTTTTCGTACCCTGTAGAAATGGAAAAGAACGCCGACGGCAGATTGATACAATTCACGAAGGAAATAAAATGCAAGGAAGCCGAAGGCAGAATGGTAGGGAAGAGTCTGCTTGAAGCGGCGGGCGGAGAAAGGAAAGTGACCATTCTCAACGACACGGTGGCAACTCTGCTTGGAGGAAAGGGAGTAAACCGGGATCCGCGGCATGAAGGCTGTCTCGGTTTTATATACGGGACAGGAGTGAATATCTGTTACGAGGAAGAGAGAGAAAGGATCGTCAAGGCAGGCGGCGGTGAAGGAAGGATGATAGTCAATATAGAGGCGGGGAATTTTTCAGGGGTACCGGCAGGAATAATAGACGAAAGGATAGAAAGAAATACGGTGAATCCCGGGAAATACCGATTCGAGAAAATGACGTCGGGGAGGTATCTCGGCAGCATAGCTGCAGAAACGCTGATTTGCGCGGGGAAGGAAGGCCTTTTTACGGTAAGGATCACGGAAGATAAATTTCCGCTCATAACGACAAGGGATCTGAGCGAGTTTGCAGCGGATCCGGAGTCGGTGGGGACGATTGCGTCGCTGTTCAGAAATGACAAAGACCTCGAAACCGCATATGATATTGCAGAGAGTATAATATCAAGAGCGGCGAAATTATGTGCGTGTATTATAGCGGCAGCGGCACACAGATATATAGAAAGCGAAAAAAAGTCTTTCGGGATAGTGGCTGAAGGCTCCACATTCTATAAGCTGCACGGCTACAGACAGAAGTTTGAAAAATATCTCAGTGAACTGACAGAGAAACAAGGTGCATCATACGACATAATATCCGGCAAAGGGCTGAATCTGGCAGGCGCACTTTTTGCCGCAATGTACAACGAGAATTAATAAGACTTTTCAGCTGAAAAAAGACGGAAAAGGTAAGTTCCTTTTTCCGTTTTTTTTATTCGTCAGAGCGGCAGTCGGAGCAATTTTTCCCGGATAAGAGGAAACGGTATAGTGCGGTAAACGGCGGTAGAAGGAGCATTTTCGTACAAACGGAAACGTTACAGCTACGGGCGTGATCGAAACGAAGAGCGGCGGAGGTGTAGGCAACCGAGTCGCAGAGAGAAAAGCTGATGTGTTTATCCGGCTTCGGAAACGCGGCATGAAAACGTACTCAAGAAAGTCGGGAGGCAATATAAAAAGCGGAAGGTTTCCCTTCCGCTTCAAGGAGGAAGCATATAAAATGCTTTTTAAATTGGTAATGCTTTTTATTTATTGCTGATTTTGTTTTTCTTTTTTATTATGATCAGAACTGCACAGGCAACTGCAAGCAGCAATACTGCCGTAATGCTGAAGGCATCTGACTCACTCTGACAGCTTATAATTGATGTACGGAGCTGTTCTTTCAGGTCGTCGATTTCCTCCTGAGCTTCCTGAGCGGCTTTTTCGGCGTCTTCGGCGGTTTTGAGACCCTCGTCGTAAGCAGACTGCAGCATATTGTATTCTGCGGTGAGAAGGTCGCTGTAGTTATTCACGAGGGCTTTTTGAGTGTCGTTAAGAGCTTCGTAAGCGGCACGGACATTTTCAATGTCGGTTTTGTCTGATCCGGCTGACAACACAGCTATAGCTTCGCTGACGATATTAGCCCGGGCAAGGTCGTAACCGTAAAGCATGACGTCATAATTCACGTAATCTTTCTGGTTTTCCGTGAGGGCGTCATAATCCGTCATGATTTTTTCGATTGCATCAAGCATATCCTGAGCGGAAGGGTACTGAGAGTTGAAATAGATATCGATGGCGTCGTTGATCACGTTGGCGGCAGAAAGATCGGCGGCCTGAGAAACAAGGAGAGCGATCGAATTTTCAAGCTCGGTAAGTTTTGCAAGTACTTCGCTTCCCATGTGCGCTTTCTGAGCGTCGCTCAAAGCGTCGTAAGCAGCACGGAGCTGAGCGATGTTGTCGGAATCGTCGAGGGAGAATACCTGTGTGTTGAGAATGGTTGCAGCGAGTTCTTTTGCTACGGGTTCGTAAACTTCTTCGGAAAGCTGTACGGTGCCGAAATAAGTCAGATAATATTTGCTGTCGTAACCTTTTCCGTTTGAAGGTCTGATCATTTCCAAAGATCCGTCTGCATCAGCGATATTGGTCAGGAAGTTGTCGGTATATATACCTGTGTACAGTACAGAATATCCGACGATATTTTCAAGGATAGGAGCCTCAAAAGATCTGAACTCAAAGGTTTTAAGGTTGGCGCATGAATAGAAGGCTTTGTGACCGATGGAAACAAGCGATTCGGGAAGGATAACTTTTGTAAGGTTATCGTTTTCTCTGAAGGCGAGGGCTTCGATCCTCGTAACTCCTTCAGGTACCGTAAATTCATTTTGTGCAATTCCTCCGGGATAGAGCACGAGCGTCTTCATATCTTTTGTATAAAGCACATTGTCGACTACGGTAAAGTAATCGTTTTCGGCCAATATCAAAGTTTCAAGGGATGAAGTCCATGTGGTATAAGATATCTGATTATCTAAATATACTCCGGATGATGTTTCATACATGTTGGGACTTGCAAATATGTTGCATATATCGGGACATGACGATCTTATTTCCAGATAATTAATCGAGTTGCAGTTTGCAAACAAAGTTGTTCCGATTGAAACAACCGATTCGGGGATAATTACTTCTTTCAAAGCGTCACAGTAGGAAAAAGCATTGTTTCCGATGGTAGTTACCGAATCAGGTATAACTATTTTTTCCAATCCTTTGGCGTAATAAAACATCTGATCGCCTATGGATGTTATGGGTGTTTCTATTATGATTTCTTTTATATAACTGAAATAAAAGAGTTGTTTCTGTACCATTTCGGTGACAGTTGAAGGTATCACTACGGTTCCTGCAGTTTTATATGCAAAGAACTGTGAAGGTAAGGAGGTAAAATATTCGGGGACGGTCCAGGTTTCGTCATCGCCGCAAAGCACGTTAGGAAGTATATAAGGAGTTTCGCTGCTGAATAAAATACCGTCGCGTACCGAGAAATTCTCATTGCCTTCTTCCACAATAAATTCTCTGAGCTTGTAAGCCTTGGAAAATGCAGTTGTATTGATTGAGGTTACAGAGGCGGGAATAGTGATTCTTTCAATTAAAGTATCAGAAATAATGCTTGCCGGCACATTTGTCAGTGAGGCCGGGAGTTTGAGTGATTTAAGTTCAACACAATCTTTAAATGCACCTGTTCCGATAGAGTTTACGGAATCGGGTAAAGAGATCTCATTAAGTGAAGAGCATTGATAAAATGCATAGTTGCCTATTGAAACAAGTCCTTCGGAAATAGATATGTTCTGAAGCGAAGAGCACTGTTGGAAGGTGTATTTTCCTATTGAAACAACATTTTCGGGGAAATCTATTTCCTTTAAAGATGTACATTGAGAGAATGCATAGTCGCTTATGGAAGAAAAATTGTCAGGCAAATTTATTACCTCAAGAGATGTACAGCCGGAGAATGCATTGCTGCCTATTGAAATAAGGCTTTCCGGTAATTTTACTTCCGTAAGAGAAGAACATTTATTGAATGCATAAGAACCGATAGATGCAAGATTCTCGGAGAAATAGACTTTCTTCAGTGAAGAACAATTTTGGAATACATAATTGCCTATAGATAAAAGACTATCCGGGAATTCGATCTCTGCAAGCGCGGTACAACCAGAAAATACATAGTTGCCTATTGATAAAATGCTGTTCGGAAATTCTACCTCCGTAAGCGCGGTACAACCATAAAATACATAATTGCCCAAAGTTTCAAGATTATCAGGTAATGATATTTTGGTTAAAGCCGAGCAATTTCTGAAAGTATAGGTTGGCAATGAAGTCAGTGCGCAATTGTCTGCGAAAATAACATTTTCGAGTGAAGAACAATTTGAAAATGCACTTGATGGTAAAGAGGTTATGGTAGAAGGAAGGTAAACCGTTTTTAATGCCGTATCATTTTGGAATACTGCAGGGAAGGTCGTGATTCCTTCAGGGATGGTGACAACTTCTTGAGTCAGTAAAATGCCCGGTATTGCAGTGGCTTCCATGGTATCTGTCCTGACGAGGAAATTATCTATGACCGTGAACGAAGCATTGTTTTCATCAACGTAAAATGCCGCGAGAGAAGTGCATCCCGAGAAAGTAGTAGAAGAGAACGTAAATGCCTGATCCGTTTTTATTGCAACAGTTTCAAGGGAAGTGCAATTTGCAAACAAGTAATTCTGGCTTACAGAAGAATAATAGTACACTTTCTTAAGGTTTACATTGTCGGCAAAAGCATAAGTATTAAAAGATGTAATCTGTTCAGGAAGGGTAAGTTCTTCAAATCCGCAAGCGGCAAAAGCGTAGCCGTATAATGCGGTAACTCCGCCCCATTCGATTTCCTTAAGAGAAGAGCATCCGTAGAATGTGTATTTTCCGATCTTGGTGACGTTGCTGCCTAGCACCACACGTTCAAGAGAGGTGCAGTAAGCGAAGGTATAATAGTTACTCGAAGTTGATCCGGCTGATGTAACGGAATATCTGCTGATTGAAGTCACCGAATCCGGAATGATGATTTCTTTAAGGGATGAACAGCCGTAAAAGGCTTCTCTGCATATATTTTCCAGCCCTTCGTTAAAAGTCACGGAGTGGAGAGCCAAAGCGTAATAAAAAGCACCGTCTCCGATGACGGACAGTGTGGAGGGCATAACGATTTCTTCAATACCCGACGCATTAAATGCGGCGGTATTTATTGTGGTCAGTCCTTCGGGGAGGTCTATAGCTTTCAGAGATGTTGTAAATGCAAAAGAATAATTTCCTATGCTTGTAAGCGCGGTTCCTTCAAAAATTACAGTTGAAAGTGATCCGCAGTAATCGAAACAGTAATTTCCGATGGTGGTGACGTTTGCCGGAATGTTGATTTCCGCGAGATTGGTACAATTATAAAATGCGTAATTTGCAAGCTGTGTTATCCCTTCGGGAAGAATGACCTTTTGAATATAGGTATTGTTCATGAAAACCGTACCGATATCTGTAACTTCCTCCGGAACAACGACTACGGCTGCATTTCCGGAATATGCCTTAAGTATAGTCCCTTCAATGGTGAATTCGGAGTAACCGGAAGTGACCTGAACGTTGCACAAAGCCTGAGCGCCGCCTCCGTCTGCCGCCGAAACGGTTATAATGGCATTACCTTCGGAAATACCCGTGATCTTACCGTTTTCGTCGACTGTTGCAACAGATTCGTCTGAAGAGGCAAAGAGCACGTTTGTGTTCGTAGTATACAACGGTTTTACAGTTACGGTCAGGGTATAAGAAAAGTTTTCCACAAGAGACAAGGATTCCGTATCCAAAGTAATGGTTTCCGCATAATAGGGAGAGGCAAAGTTCTGAGTCACCGTAACAACGCATTGAGCGGATAATTCTCCGTTTGCGGTGACGGCTGTCACTGTGGCCGTACCAGCGCTGAGAGCAAGGATCCTGCCGTTTTCAAGACTGATGACTTCCGGATTGTCTACGCTCCAGGTAACGTCCTTGTTGACGTTTTCATTCGGAGTAAACAGAGGAACAAGTTCGGTATATTCGTTTATATCGAGGGTTATTTCGGTTCTGTCTAATTCGAACGCCTCAATTTTACCGAGATTGCTCAGATCCAGACAATATGTTACGGGGTTCAGTGCATAATCGTATACGGTTATTGCATAAGTATATGCATCCGGATTGCTCAGATATTCGTAATAAATGCTTGTTATATCGAATATGAAAGAAGCCGTTTCACCTTTGTCTGTATAAGCCGGAATGAAAGGATATTTGAATCCGTTTGACATAGCAGGGAAGTAAACCGCATAATTGTTAACAATTCCGTATTTTGCGCCGAGATTCTTTTCCCAATTACTCATGTTTATTGCCGCCATGGTTGCACACTGAATATAATATTCATCCCATGTGTCAAAGGAAAGAATAAGTTTATCGTCTACCCATTCCGTAGTTACGTTTTCTATGGTAGGAGATTCATAGTCCACACGGAATGTCATGGAATAAGTGTCGTTGTTTTTATACTGAGGATCTTCAAGATAATTCGCATATACTTTCACATTGATCTCTATAAGAGAATTGCCGGGGATATGAAGATCGTACGGAGAGAAATAGATATAATAGCCTGAAAGCACATAATTGTCTTCAGAATAATAAGATTTGCTTATACCCGTATTACTTTCGTAAATTGCGTAAACTTCTCCGGAAATTGCATTTCTGATTTCAATGGTTGCGCCGGTTATATTACGTCTTGTGCCTAAGAAAATAGCTGCTGTCGACTCATAATTTTTATATTCAAAGTAAGAGTCGAAAGACAAAGCGGCTTTATCCATATCGGCTTCGGGTTTTTCATATCCGTCAGGCAGGCTGAAGGTGTAGCTGCCGGGTACGAAATAATAAAAGTAATTATAGGCATATAAGAAAGTCCCGGTCGTAAGCGTGTCATCAAGATTATATATATCGCTATCAAGTATGGGAAGACTTGTCCAGTCGCCGAAGAAAGTGAGATAAGGAATGCTCAGAGTGCATTTTTAGGCGTCGGAAGGTCTTAAAATCACCCATCCTTCAACATATGTTCCGTACTCGAATGTGCGCGTTCAAAAAGGAAACTATAAAAAAGTAATCACATCAAAACAGCCAATTCAATGTAATGTAAAACAAAAGCCGTCGTATGTGCATCCGATGGCTTTTATAATTCAGTATAGGCTTCCTCAAACGTCAATTTTTTGAAAATATTTCATTGATAATTTGCAGCTAATAGCAGATAGCATGATATAGACAACAAATCCTATGATTAGAGCTACTGCTTTTGCTCCCGTATTTACAGCATTAAGCCCGTTCAGCGTTGTAGAATACAGCGGAGTTGCCCAACGTAAAAAGATAAAAACGCCAATCAGCAAGAACACGACGATTGCGCCGATTACAAACGGTACACCGATTTTGTCAGGTTTTTTGAAGTAACGAGGGAAGAATATTAGATTAAATATGCCGAGTAAAATCGCGCCATTCCCCACCAGAACAATGTTTGCCGATATTCCCGCTTGGTTGACATACCGCTCCGCAGGCAGAACAGCTCCTTTGACTGAACCAATAATTCCCACAAGCAATAAACTGATACACTGCAACCCAATCACAACCAGCATTTTTGCAAGAGGTATATGCTCCTTTTTTACGGGCAATGCGCAGGAAAATGCAATGTCACCGTTTTCCCTTGTCATCATACAGCAGAAAAATACCGAAAGGCAAGAGAAAAAGAAAATGACTTCATACGGATAATTCGGCACAAATACAAGCGCGGCAAAGGAGAGAAAGATAAAAACCGTAGGGTGCAAGCATAAAGCTATTTCTTTTTTAATCAGATTCAGCATACCTTTTCTCCTCGTTGGCCTTTTCCAAATGCACTATGATATTGTCGATTGTTGCGTCTGCAAGAGTAACCCTGTTTAATCTTTGAGTATTACAAGGTAGCAGTCCTTCATATCCCTCCTTTACCGACTTGACACCGATTGCATTTGTCGCCATTGCGTCTGCAAGAGAAGAAAAATGCGCCAACTTATATTGATCAAGCAATTCTTTAAGAGGACATGCCGCAAGGATCTTACCCTGTGATATATAAACTATATCGTCGGCAATTCGCATCAGGTCGGAAGTGATATGCGTGGAAAAGAGTACAGATACTCCTTCATCACGCACAAGCTGTAAAATGATGTCGCAAAACTCTTCGCGCGAAAGCGGGTCAAGCCCGCTTGTCGGCTCGTCCATAATGAGCAACTTTGCTTCGTGCGAAAGGGCGAGAGCAAGCGCAAACTTAACTTTCATACCTTCGGAAAGTTCCTTTACTTTTTTCCTTTCAGACAGTCCGAATTGCGCAAGGAACTTTTTATACTTGCCCTGATTCCACGTCGGATAAAAAGGTGCGTAGGCTTTGCGGATAGCGGCAAGCGTATTCATAGGATAATATCGAAAACCGCCGCCAACATAACCAATTATCTGTTTGACTTCCATTTCGTCTTTAATAATATCTCCGCCAAAGACGGCGACATCTCCTTCTGCCGCAATGAGCTGCAGGATACCTTTTATAGTCGTGCTTTTCCCTGCGCCATTTCTTCCGATAAGTCCGGATATATGCCCCTGTGGTACGCAAAAACTGACTTTATCGAGGGTGAATTCAGGATATACTTTCGTCAATCCCGTTACTTCAAGCGCATTCATTTTTGCTCCTCATCTCCGTTCTTAGCATGATTGACGGCATTCCAAAACGATTCCACATAGGAAAACGGCTGCAAAGCAATACCTTGCCCCTTATCCGCCATCAAGACCAAGGAATCTCCTGAATTCAGCGAAAACATATCCCGCACCTCTTTGGGAATGACGATTTGCCCTTTAGGACCAATCTTTACCGTAGCCAGAAACTTACCTTCGGGAAAATTCTCCATTTTTTGCTCCTTTCAGTATGATTAATTTTACTTTTCTTACTTATTATACATGCAGCTTAAGATTAAGTCAAGAGAAAATAATAATTTCTGTGTGATTGTATATAAAAATACAATTATGATATTGCTTTTAATACGATAACGATATATAATGTAATTGTAAGGATTGACACCATGAAGAATAAAATAGGAAACAGATTATTAAATGTTACAGTAAATATATTTTCCCCGATTTCTACTACGTTAAAAGGCAGCCTGTATAAGGCTGCCTTTCGGTTATTAACGGCATATTAAGAATCTTTTTCAAAATCTTTTATAGCTTGAATAAATTGTAAGCCATAAGCGTTATACGATGTTTCTCCTAATCCATACAAAGCAATAAATTCTTCTCGATTTTCTGGACGATATGTCGCAAGACTGACAAGTCCTTTATTCCCTATAATGGTATAGGCCGGCTTATTTTCTGTTTTCATAATTTTTGAACGAACATTGCGCAAATAAGCCAATAACTCCATATCCGTTAAAATTTGTCCATCATCATCGGCAATGACTTGAAATCCCTCATGTTCAATAAACCGTTCACTATTCGTAATGGTATGTACTTTTACAGGTTCTTTATCTTTAGAAGATGGAATATTTTGAGCTTCTTTTATTTTAGGCATTTCAATGATAGGCGATTTTTGGTAAGAAGGCTTATCGACTGACACATCATCTTCAAACCCAGAAGTAATCCACCGATGATAATAATCAGGAGACATTCTCCGACCACATCCGGTATTATCGGGCTTATAATTCGTGCAGCCTAAAATTGCTCCGTTTGCAGTCTTTTTAACGACGAGATAACCATCTTTGCACCAATCACATTTTTGGATTGACATATCGCCGCCCGCTAAATCGTTGGAAATGAAATTACAAATCTCTGGTTCATTAGTGCACATCCATAGGCGGAAACCATAGCTTTTCTTATAACGCAACTGTAAAGGATACCCGCAAATAGGGCATTTTTTCATCAACCCAATATTTGTGTCCTTTTCCGTATTCAGTTTCCCATACACCGTTATATTGGGGTAATCCTTTATCAACTCCAAAATAAATTCTGATGGATGATTTTCAGGTGTAGCAATAAACACCCTGTTTTTTGTACGCGTCATAGCGACATAGAACAGCCGCCGTTCTTCCGCATATTCAATCGAGGTATCATCCTTAATAACATATTTCATTACAGGATCATCATCAATTTTAGAGGGGAATCCAAATATTTCGTTTCGTGCATTTACAATAATAACATTATCATATCCTAATCCCTTTGAGCTATGTGCTGTAAGAAATTCCAATTTAGCGCGCGGATATTTTTTATTAAAAATTTTTCCGTTATTCTCATCGTAAACGAAATCTTTAGAAAAACAAAGGTTACGCGCATCAAAATTGAATCGACCAATCAATAGAATAGAAGAGTTGATGCTTTTACCTTCCCTTTTGTTTTGTTCTAAAATTCTACCTATAATGTCTTCTACTTGTTTTCCTAAGTGAAAAAATTTACCACCTTTCCCTTTATACTGTTTTCTGTCATACTCCTCGCTATAAGTTTGGATGATAACCGGTTTTTGAATATGCTTCGGAGAAATCAATGACTTTTTGATTTGGCTATCATTTCGCTGCACAAATCTACCGGCGATATCAATCACCTCTTGTGCGTTGCGATAAGTCTTTGTTATTTTTAATTCTTCGCCATATCCCATAATTTCACAAAAATGGGTAAACAGCGAGATGTCAGATCCACTAAAAGCGTAAATCGATTGCCAATCGTCGCCGACAGCAATTATTTTTGCTTGACAGATTTTCGATAATTCTTTTGTTAGGTCAAATCTTTGACGTGAAATATCCTGATACTCATCGACAATAATATATTTGAAATCAAGCTCTTCATGCGCAATTTGCTTTTCACGCAGTATTCTTGCCGAATCATTGATCATATCTTGAAAGTCAATGGCATTTGCTTCCGACAATTTCTTTTGATATTCTAAATAGCAGGCTTTACAAACATCTAAAAACAACTTCGTCCGCACATTGGCGTTCATACGCTCAAAACGATAAAAATCATCAAGGGTATAACCGTCTGTCTTGAAATTGTTGATGAAAGTGCAAATAAGTTTTACAAGTTTTAGTATGTATTTGTTTTCTTCTGTATTTACTAATTTTGTAAAGACCTCCTCTGAGGGACGTTTTTGCAGGATAAAGCCATTGGCTTCTAATTGTTCCCGTAAATGTTCAAGAATATCGCGGCCGTCATTGTACCTAGAAAAGGTATATATAAGTGTCGTTCCGTGCTTTTTATGCAGAGCGATTTTATCTTGTATTTCCCGCTTATATTTATTAAGTTCTTCGATGGAGTAGAAACTATGCTGTCCGCTTTCCGTAATGCCGAAATGTTCTATATATGCAATCTTTTCGCCTTGCCTTATACAAAAATCCGGAGTATAAGGTTTTTTGGCTTTCAAGATATGGTATGGATATATTTCTTCATAGGCATAATCTATTTGATTCAAATATAGAAAATTAGCGATCCGAACTTCTTGCTCCGAACGCAATACTTCATTGGTGATTGTAGTAACCTTATTTGTTCGTCTGTCAATTATCTGAGCATTGTATTCATTTACATTGCTCTTTAATGTGCTGAAGTTAGCTTTAGATATATAGTTGAAAAATAGGTTGATATCATCACCTTCGTAGGGAGCATCAAAATATGACCCAAAGAACATGATCAATTTATCAACCAAATCGGGTTGTTCAAGAATATTGCCTTTCAAGTAGTTGTTGACAGCATTGTATAAAAAGCCATCTCCGATTATTTTCTTTTTGTTATCTTCCTGTTTCCGAAGGATTGCATATCCGGTACTGTGAAAAGTCGTAATCGGGCACGGAATTAAAAGCCCGTCGTTGATACGTTCTTTTAATTCTCCGACAGCTTTGTTTGTAAACGAAATAACAAGAATTTGCTTTGGATCAATGTGCCGCTTCTCAACTAAATAGCGAACTTTTGCTGCAACTGTAGTCGTTTTCCCTGCGCCGGCTCCGGCGATGATCAAAGTGTAATCTTCATCAGATAAGACAACCTTCCGTTGCTCGTCATCAAGCAAAATGTTAGGATCGGCCTCATATAATATTCTATCTAAATAGTTCTTTTCCGAAAGAAGATGGTCGGCTATATATGATTCGTTATGCTCCTGAAAAATGGAGGAGCCTTTCTTTAAGTCAACGATATCTTCATAAAAACAAAGAAACTTATTAATTTCTGCTTCCTGTACATGGTTTTGCCTGCAATAATAAGACAGTGTTTTTGCTTTTTTTGCGCTATCAAAGAAAGTATAAATATCTTTATACTTATCCAGTAGGTATCTATAATCACTGCGGGCAATATATTTATCTGCGGTCATCAATTCTTCAAACTCTTGATTACACGCAATCGCCATCCTGTATTCGTTAGGTATATTAGATTGATCGCCGGCAGATTTTCTTCTAAATAATTTAGCAAACAACCCCATTGACAGTATCTCCATTTACACAAGGCTTCTTAAAAAGCATTGACACTTTACTATATCATAACATAAATGGATATTTTTTTCAAGTGAAACCCGTTTTTATTAATGAATATCAAATTATATGTAAAATAATACAAACATATGTTCTTGTTTTGCTTGACAGACGGGGAGATGGTATGTTATAATGCAAATGTATCGGAGAAGATACAAGCAAAATGCCCGTATCGATGAAAGAAGCGAGAGGTCAAATCTGTTCCCATTGCTTTATGCAGCTTGTAACTGTTCAGCTATATGGCTTTAACGGACTTGATCGGCTGGCGGCGAATCGGTCGCAAAGGCGGCATTTTGAAAGACAAAAAACGGTACCCGAGCAGGTTGGTTTCCGATTTAGCCCTACACTGCTGTTTGTAGTATTGCGCATTTACTTGCGAACTTGCGAAGACGGGTTGTGAAGAATAACTGTTTTGTTGCGCAGTGACCCCGCCCTGCGGGTAGCCGACGGCAGTTGTCACTGTTTATAACGGGCGGTCATTATGACCGCTTGCGGTGGAGTAAATTATGTCCACCGTTGCTTTTGTTGCGTTCTTTGGCGTGGATAAAGGCAGTTATAAGCATACCGTTTTTTGGACAATTCATAGTCATTTCAGTCCATAGGAAGGTAATGCTTTCTATGGACTTTTTGTTTTATTCTGAGCTATCACCCATTCCGCTTTGGCGCGGAAGCAGATAGAGAACCTACCAAGAAGGAAAAAAGTTATGAGCAAGCAAAGAGTTATCAGGCCGCCATAATCAGGCAAGCAAACAGGGACATAGCAGTCAAATTACAGCAAGCAAAACACGGTCGAACCTTTTGAGCTTGACGAAGAAGTATAGCCCACTATACTTCGTACCGAAGTTTAGTGGGCTCTGCGAGGCTATTTAAGCAGAAAATACGGAGGTAAAATTTATAAGCTATTTAGTTTGTCACATGGAAAAGTATCACAAGACGGATATAGCGCCCGTCGAACAGGAGAACGAACGCGACGAAACTTACCAAGCAAGCAATCCGCAGATAGACTGCACACGCACGAGCGGTAACTACCACATTATCAAGCGTCAGCGCAGTTACACGCAGTTTATCAACGATAAGATCGAAGCTCTTGACTTGCCGACCAAAGTACGCAAGGATGCTGTGCTGATGTGCTCCTTCGTCGTGGGCTCGGACGCCACGTTCTTCAAAAATCTATCGTTGCAAGAATAAGAGAAGTTCTTTGCCGAGTGCACCCGCTTCTATGCGGAGCGATACGGCGAGGGTAACATTATTTCGGCAGTTGTTCACATGGATGAAAGCACGCCGCACTTACACCTCAACCTTATACCTGTCATCGACGGCCGGCTGTGCGGTAAACGGCTATTTGACAGAAAAGCACTGCACAATTTGCAGACAGAGCTGTATGAGGTCGTGGGAAAGAAATGGAATTTGCAGCGCGGCAAAGAAGGCAGTCAGGCAAAGCATCTGTCTACGGCAGAGTTCAAGGCGAAGAAGATCGTCGAGCAGGCGCACGGCGAAGCGGACGCATTAAAAGCGAATGCCGAGCGCAAGGTTAAGATCGCGCAAATTCATGCGGAGGGCATTATAGCAAGTGCGGAACAGTCGGCAGTTGAAGCCAAGCAGCAGGCACAAGAGTATCTAGACGGCGTAATCAGATCGGTGGAAGAAGAAAAAATCAAGCCAACACCGAAACGAAAGCGACAAGTCGAGGAAGAGCTTTCTGTTCTCCGCACGGAGAACGCCGCATTGCGCAAGCCAAAGAAATCAGTGATAAAGACCGCGCCGATTTATTCGAGCAGTTGCAGAAAGCTGAACGGCGAGCCAAAGGCAAAGAACAAGCTTTCGGAATGGTGGGTGACATGCTTGCCACCTATCCAGACGAGTTCAATGCCTTGCTGGACAAGTCAAGGGCAAAGAAAGCTGTCCCTTCGTTCAAGTCAATCGGCAACGATCGCGGCGGAAAGTAACAATGGAATAAAAAATCTGACCGCGTCGCAGGTGTCCCGACAGGAAAACATATGGAGAACAGGGATTGAAAGAGCGGCCGCGGCAGAACTATGAGGAAAAATCCGTATGAAACGGAAACGCGTACAATGGCGCGAAAGGAGATAAGATTATGAGAGAACCATTGACTTAACTATAAACATTCGGAGGAAAATAAGCTACGGGAAAAACAATGCAACAATTGAGCGCGGAGCATGGCTCTGCGCCTACCTCTATGAGAGAATATGAAATCGGGGGAAAGAAATACATAGTAACAAGCCATTATGCGGGGGAAAAAGAAATCGACAGTACCATTCGCAGCATTGCCATAGACCGCGCAAAGCGTGAAATGGGAATCGCATAAGGGAAATCGGCGTCAGGGCATTGCCAAATTCGGTGTGGCGTGGTATAATACCCGTACATTGAATTTGGCTGCTTTGATGCAAAGGAGTAAAAGAATGCAATCAAAGCAAGAACAACTAAATAATACAGGACTTTATTTAAGACTTTCCAAAGACGACGAACGCGCGGGCGAATCGCTATCCATTGACAATCAGCGGATCATACTGCAAAAGTATGTCAAAGACCGAGGTTGGAACTTGGTGGACGAGTATGTGGACGACGGCTATTCGGGAACGAACTTTGTTGAGGTAAGATAACGATACCTTTTTTGCAGAGGGTGTTATCTTACCT